>Ga0308157_10000205_pt1 | contig 237525 bp, 219 predicted proteins | sample PhyBR1_FD_201035 | JGI IMG/M metagenome (GOLD analysis project Ga0308157, IMG submission 201035) | Phyllosphere microbial communities from UC Gill Tract Community Farm, Albany, California, United States - DLSLB.R1 | ecosystem: Host-associated > Plants > Phyllosphere > Unclassified | place... | reverse complement strand
ACGGGCGGCCTTCTTGTCGACCGGCGTGTTGCCGACGAGGGGGCGGCGGTTCGCTGCCTCTCGCTCGCGGCGGGACGGCGTGGGGCGGCCCTTGCCCTGCTCGAGGAGCTCGGCCTCGGTCGGGTTGTCGGTCGTGTTGGTCTTGGGGGCTGCCTTCGCCACGGTGCGTTCCTAACGGCGGTGTGCGTGCGGGATCTCCTCTAGATTACCGGGCATGACCGACAGCGAACAGCACAGCCCTGCGACCGACCCCGCGCTCCTCGACGCCCTGCGCGAACACGTGCAGGGTGCACTGCCCACGACGATCGCCGACCTGTCCGCGCTGGTGCGCCTGCCGTCGGTGTCCTGGTCGGCCTTCGACCCGTCGAACGTGCGCGCGAGTGCCGAGGCCGTCGCGGACCTCGCCCGGTCGACCGGGGTCTTCGGAGCGGACGACGTCCGGATCGTGCGGTCGGCGGTGTCCGGCTCGACGGCCGACGTCGCCGAGGCCGACGCGGAGACCGAGCTCGGCCAGCCCGCGGTGCTCGCGGTGCGCCCGGCGCGGAACGGCAAGCCGACGGTGATGCTCTACGCCCACCACGACGTGCAGCCGCAGGGTGACGAGGCCCTGTGGGAGACGCCGCCGTTCGAGCCGACCCTCCGCGGCGATCGCCTGTACGGCCGCGGCGCCTCGGACGACAAGGCCGGTGTGATGACGCACATCGCGTCGCTCCGCGCGGTGCACGCCCAGTTCGGTGACGACCTCGACCTCGGGATCGTGCTGTTCGTCGAGGGCGAGGAGGAGTTCGGCTCCCGCTCGTTCCGCACGTTCCTGCGCGAGCAGAAGGAGCACCTCGCCGCCGACGTCATCGTCGTGGCGGACAGTGACAACTGGTCGACCGAGGTGCCGTCGATCACGGTCTCCCTGCGCGGCAACGTCACCTTCAAGCTCACCCTGACCACGCTCGAGCACGCCAGCCACAGCGGCATGTTCGGGGGAGCGGCCCCGGACGCGATGATCCCCATGGTGCGGCTGCTCGCCTCGCTGCACGACGCCGACGGCTCGGTCGCCGTCGAGGGGCTGTCCTCGTACGAGGCCGACGTGCCGGAGCGCACCGAGGACGAACTCGCCGTCGACGCCGCGCTCGTGCCCGGTGTCCGCCCGATCGGCACCGGCGCCGTGCTGTCCCGCATGTGGTTCCAGCCGTCGATCACGGTGACCGGCATGGACGTGCCGAGCGTCGCGAACGCCTCGAACACCCTGCTGCCCACGGTCTCGGCACGGGTCTCGGTCCGCGTCGCCCCCGGTCAGGACGCCCGGCAGGCGTCCGCGGCCGTCGAGCGGCACCTGCGCGCGCACGTCCCGTTCGGTGCACGGATGGAGATCACCGAGCCGGACAGCGGCGACGGGTTCCTCGTCGACACCGCCGGCTGGGCCGTCCAGGAGGCCCGCACGGCCATGCGCGAGGGCTGGGGTGCCGAGGCGGTCGAGCAGGGCATCGGTGGGTCGATCCCGTTCGTGTCCGACCTCGCCGCGGAGTTCCCGGACGCGCAGATCCTGGTCACCGGCGTCGAGGACCCGGACACGCGCGCCCACAGCCCGAACGAGTCGCAGCACCTCGGGGTCCTGCACCGTGCCATCGCGTCGGAGACGATCCTGCTCGCCAGGCTCGCGACGCGCAGCTGAGGGTGCTTACAATCGACGCCAGGCGCGGTGACCAGCACCGCCCGGAGGGAGACGCGCGATGAGCGACACCATCACCGAAGCACCGGCGACCGAAACGCAGTCGCACGGCGTCCTCCTGAGCGACGCCGCTGCCGGCAAGGTGGCGAGCCTGCTCGAGCAGGAGGGCCGCGACGACCTGCGCCTGCGCCTCGCCGTCCAGCCCGGTGGCTGCTCGGGCCTGATCTACCAGCTCTACTTCGACGAGCGCCTGCTCGACGGTGACGTCACCGCCGAGTTCGACGGGGTCGAGGTCGTCGTCGACAAGATGAGCGTCCCGTACCTCGACGGCGCGACGATCGACTTCGAGGACACGATCCAGAAGCAGGGCTTCACGATCGACAACCCGAACGCGCAGGGCAGCTGCGCCTGTGGTGACAGCTTCCACTGATCGCCAGCGATCCGACACGCGAGCGGGGAGCGACCGGAAGGGTCGCTCCCCGCTCGCGTTCGTGTGACCGGACGTGGCCCGGTGGGGCGCGGTGTGACCGGGCGAAATCGTGCCCGCAGACGTGCGGATCGAGGCCAGAACCGTGTCGTGTGTGCGCGAGCGGTACCGAGCTGCGAGTAAGCTAGGAGTGTTCCAATCAAGCTGGGAGCCAGCCATGCGCCGCCTTCGTGCGGCACGCCGTCGGACTCGACGGGCTGACCTCCGAAGCTCACGTCTTTTGCGAGAGGTAACAGTGCGTTCGAATCGCCGTATACGTTGGGCGGCCGTCCCGGTGGCCGTCGGTCTGGTCATCGCACTGGCTGGCTGCACGCAGCAGCAGATGAACGGATGGCTCCCCGGCACGGAGGAGACGAAGAACGTCACCAACCACACGAGCCGCATCGTCGGCCTGTGGACCACCAGCTGGGTCGTTCTCCTCGCCGTCGGTCTCATCGTGTGGGGCCTGATCATCTGGGCCGCGATCGTCTACCGCCGCCGGAAGGGCCAGACCGGCCTGCCCGTGCAGATGCGGTACAACATGCCGCTCGAGATCTTCTACACGATCGTGCCGCTGATCCTCGTGCTCGGCTTCTTCGCCTTCACCGCGAAGGACCAGGCCGCGATCGAGAAGCCCTTCGCCGACCCGGACGCCACCGTGCACGTGTACGGGAAGCGCTGGGCGTGGGACTTCAACTACATCAACAAGGACAACCCCGAAGAGAGCGTCTACTACCAGGGCATCCAGGCCCAGGAAGAAGAGAACGCCAACGGGGCGATCGACGAGTCGCAGCTGCCGACCCTCTACCTGCCGAAGGGCAAGAAGGTCGCGATCGAGCTCTCCTCGCGCGACGTCGACCACTCCTTCTGGGTCATCGACTTCCTGTACAAGAAGGACATGCTCCCGGGTAAGACCAACTGGGAGTACTTCATCCCGGAGAAGCTCGGCACGTACCAGGGCAAGTGCGCGGAGCTCTGCGGTGAGTACCACTCGCTGATGCTCTTCCAGGTGAAGGTCGTCACGCCGGCGCAGTACCAGGACTACCTCGACACCCTGAAGGACCAGGGCAAGGTCGGTCTGCTCGGTGACGAGTACAACACCAACACCAACGAACCGAACAACAAGGCGCCGGTCGAGGCGTCCAGCGAGAACAAGTAGGGGCTCGTCAGATGACAACGTCACTCGTCGGCCAACCGACCCAGACCTCGTCGCCGGACTTCCAGGCGTCGAAGGTGGGTCGGAAGGGCAACATCGTCGTTCGGTGGATCACCTCCACCGACCACAAGACCATCGGGTACATGTACCTGATCGCGTCGTTCATCTTCTTCCTGCTCGCAGGTGTGATGGCCCTCGTGATCCGCGCCCAGCTCTTCGAACCCGGCCTGCACGTGGTCGCGACGAAGGAGCAGTACAACCAGCTGTTCACGATGCACGGCACGATCATGCTGCTGATGTTCGCGACGCCGCTGTTCTCGGGCTTCGCGAACGCGATCATGCCGCTCCAGATCGGTGCGCCCGACGTCGCCTTCCCGCGACTCAACGGCTTCGCCTTCTGGCTCTACCTGTTCGGCTCGCTCATCGCGGTCGGCGGCTTCCTCACCCCGCAGGGCGCTGCCTCGTTCGGGTGGTTCGCCTACGCGCCACTGAGTGACACGACGTTCACACCAGGGCTCGGCGGCACACTCTGGGTCTTCGGGCTCGGCATGACCGGCTTCTCGACGATCCTCGGCGCGGTGAACTTCATCACCACGATCATCACGATGCGTGCCCCGGGTCTGACCATGTTCCGCATGTCGATCTTCACGTGGAACACCCTCGTGACGGCGCTCCTCGTCCTGATGGCCTTCCCGGTCCTCGCGACGGCGCTCTTCGGCCTCGGGCTCGACCGCGTGTTCGACGCGCAGATCTTCAACCCGGCCAACGGCGGGGCCCTGCTCTGGCAGCACCTGTTCTGGTTCTTCGGGCACCCCGAGGTCTACATCATCGCGCTGCCGTTCTTCGGCATCGTCTCCGAGGTCTTCCCGGTCTTCAGCCGCAAGCCGATCTTCGGGTACAAGACCCTCGTCTACGCGACCATCTCCATCGCGGCACTGTCGGTCACGGTGTGGGCGCACCACATGTACGTCACCGGTGGCGTCCTGCTCCCGTGGTTCTCGCTCATGACGATGCTCATCGCGGTCCCGACCGGCGTGAAGATCTTCAACTGGGTCGGCACCATGTGGCGCGGTTCGGTCACGTTCGAGACCCCGCTCCTGTGGGCCCTCGGCTTCCTGATCACCTTCACGTTCGGTGGTCTGACCGGTGTCATCCTGGCGTCGCCGCCGCTCGACTTCCACGTGTCCGACTCGTACTTCGTCGTCGCGCACTTCCACTACGTTGTCTTCGGAACCGTCGTCTTCGCGATGTTCTCCGGCTTCTACTTCTGGTGGCCGAAGTGGACCGGCAAGATGCTCAACGAGCGTCTCGGCAAGATCCACTTCTGGCTCCTGTTCATCGGGTTCCACACGACGTTCCTCATCCAGCACTGGCTGGGCGTCATCGGCATGCCGCGTCGCTACGCGACCTACCTGCCGAACGACGGCTTCACCTGGATGAACCAGCTGTCGACGATCGGCTCGATGATCCTCGCGATCTCGTTCCTGCCGTTCATCTTCAACGTCTACGTGACCGCCCGGAACGCACCGAAGGTCGCCGTGAACGACCCGTGGGGCTACGGCCGCTCGCTCGAGTGGGCGACCTCCTGCCCGCCGCCGCGCCACAACTTCACGTCGATCCCGCGTATCCGTTCGGAGTCCCCGGCCTTCGACCTGAACCACCCCGAGGCCGGTGTGCCGATCGGTGTGGGTCCCGCGAAGGACGCCCCCGATGCCCCGACCTACGACGCCGCGAAGGGCGAGGTGAAGTAACGCCATGCGCGCGAACACCAACCTGTTCTGGATCCTCTTCGGGTTCTTCATCCTGGCGGACGCCGCCTACACGATCTGGGCGCTGATCTACTACGGCGAGCCCGAGTGGGTGGGCACCGTCGCGATCGGCCTGACCGGCCTGATGTCGGCGTTCATCGCCTTCTACCTCGGCAAGGTGATGGCGTCCCAGGGCGGCGTCCTGCCCGAGGACCGCCCGGACGCCAACATCGAGGACGGCGACGCCGAGCTCGGGCACTTCAGCCCCTGGTCGTGGTGGCCGATCCTGCTGGCCGCCGCGGTCGCCGTGTGCTTCCTCGGCGTGGCCGCCGGCCTGTGGATCGTCCCGATCGGACTCGTCCTCGTGGCGATCACCCTGGTCGGCTGGGTCTACGAGTACTACCGCGGCAACTTCGGGCACTGACCCGGCGCTGCAGCGCACCTGACACTTCGGGCGGCACCAGAACGGTGCCGCCCGAAGTGCGTCCAGGCGACGATCTCCGGTCCCGATCCGGAACAAACGGGCCCGCCCGCGACTTGACTGGAGCGGACCTCCCACCACAGCGAAAGGAGTCACCTCAGGTGACCGACAAGCGCACCCTCATCATCTTCGGCGCGACGGGCGACCTCGCCTCCCGCCTGCTCCTGCCGGGCCTCGGCACGTTCCTGCAGAGCGGCCGTGCCGTCCCTGTGCAGCTGATCGGCACCGGCCGCAGCGAGCGCAGTCCCGAGAAGTGGAAGGACATCGTCACGCAGTCCTTCGCGTCGCAGGACGTCAAGGGGCCGGAGGTCGACGCGACCATCGAGTCGACGCAGTTCATCCAGGGCGACCCCACCGACCCGAAGCACCTCGAGGCGCTCCTGGCCGCGGCCGACTCCGAGCCGATCCTGTACTTCGCCCTCCCGCCGCAGATCGCCTCCGACATCTGTGAGGCGCTCGAGCACGTCGAGCTCCCCGAGGGCACGACCCTGGCCTTCGAGAAGCCCTTCGGCACCGACGTCGCCAGCGCCCAGGCCCTCAACGAGACGGTGCTGAAGCTGGTCCCGGAAGAGCGCGTGCACCGCACCGACCACTTCCTCGGACGCACCACGGTCCTGAACATCATCGGTCTGCGATTCGCGAACCGCCTGTTCGAGCCGATCTGGAACGCCGACAACATCGAGAAGGTCGACGTCTTCTACGACGAGACCCTCGGGCTCGAGAACCGCGCCCAGTACTACGACGAGGCCGGCGCGATGGTGGACATGATCCAGTCGCACCTGCTGCAGATCCTCGGCATCGTGACGATGGACGCCCCGGCGGACATCGACGCGGTCGAGTTCCGCTCGTCCCTGGCCCGGGTGCTCCGTTCGACCCAGCTCAAGGGCGGCGACCCGAAGATCGCGTCGCGTCGCGCCGTCTACACGGCCGGCACGATCGACGGCAAGGAGCTGCCGTCGTACCAGGACGAGGACGGCGTCGACAAGTCGCGGAGCACCGAGACGCTCGCCGAGATCTCGGTCGAGGTCGACACGGCCCGTTGGAAGGGCGTTCCGTTCACGCTGCGGTCCGGCAAGGCACTCGGCAACAGCCGGAAAGAGGTGCTGATCACCTTCAAGCCGGTCACCCGCCTGCCCTCCGGCCTGAGCGGTCGCCCGAAGGCGGACACGCTCCGCATCGTCCTGAACCCGGACGAGATCGAGCTGACCGTGTCGGCAAACGGCGGTGGCAACCCGTTCGAGATGGGCCAGGTCACCCTGTCATCGTCGTTCAGCGACGGCGAGCTCACCCCGTACGGCGAGGTCCTGAACGGCATCTTCCACGACGACCCGCTGCTCTCGATCCGCGGCGACGTGGCCGAGCGTTGCTGGGAGATCGTGGAGCCGGTCGTCGCCGCGTGGAAGGCCGACGAGGTCCCGCTCGAGGAGTACCGCGCCGGTTCGCGCGGCCCGGCGGACTGGGAGTCGTCGTCCTGACGGACGCGCTGCCGACGTCCTGAACGGACGCCCTGACGGACGGGAGGCCCGGTGCCAGCTGGCACCGGGCCTCCCGTCCGTCGTGGAGTCGCCATCAGGGCATGGCGAGACGCATCAGGCGGGGGAGCCGGCGCGCTCACCCTCGCCGGTCCACGACCGGGTGCCGCCGTCGTGGACGGGCAACCGCGTGCGGTGCCCGACGGTCGCGCCACGGGCGCGCTCGATGGCGTCCGCTGCCGACACGAGCGTCAGGTGCGACAGCACCTGCGGGGTGTTGCCGATGTGGTGCCCGGTGGCGACGTCGATCTCCTCGGAGAGCATGCCGACGTCGTTGGCGTACCCGACGAGCACGTCCATCAGGCGCTCGGCATCTTCGACCCGGCCCGAGGCGGCGTACTGCTCCACCAGCCAGAACGAGCACGCCAGGAACGGGTGCTCGGCACCGGACAGCCCGTCGAAGCCGGCCGTCGTGCGGTAGCGGAGCACGAGACCGTCGTCGCCGACGCGCAGGTCCTCCTCGATGGCGCGAACAGTGCCCGTCATCCGGGGGTCGTCGGCGCGGCAGAACCCGACCTGCGGCAGGACGAGCAGGCTCGCGTCGACCTCGTCGGTGTCGTAGTGCTGGCGGAAGGAACCGCGCGCGGCGTTCCAGCCGTGCTCCTCGATCTCGGCGCGGACGGTGTCGCGCAGGGTGCGCCAGCGGTCGACGGGGCCCTCGAGGCCGAACTCCTCGACCGCGGCGACCCCGCGGTCGAACGCGGCCCAGATCATCACCCGCGAGTGCGTGAAGCTCCGCCGCGGCCCCCGCATCTCCCAGATGCCGTTGTCCGGCTCCTGCCAGTGCTCCTCGACGTAGCCGAGCAGTGCCCGCTGCAGCGCCCAGGAGTCGGCGTTCTCCTCGACCCCGAGCTCGCGGGCGTCGTGCAGTGCCGCGAGCACCTCGCCGAAGACGTCACCCTGGTACTGCGTCGAGGCGCCGTTGCCGACGCGCACGGGTGTCGACCCGAGGTACCCGGGCAGCTCGGGCAGCTCCCGTTCGGGCAGCTCGCGTTCGCCGGCGATGCCGTACATGATCTGCACGTCGGCGGGGTCACCCGCGATCGCGCGCAGCAGCCAGCCGCGCCAGTGCGTGGCCTCGTCGCGGTACCCGTGGGCGATGAGCGATGCGAGCGCGAGTGAGGCGTCGCGCAGCCACACGTAGCGGTAGTCCCAGTTGCGTTCGCCACCGGGATCCTCCGGCAGGCCCGTGGTCGCGGCGGCGACGACGCCACCGGTCTCGCCGTGGGTCATCGCGCGGAGGAACACCAGCGACCGTCGAGCAGCGTCGGCGTACCGGCCGGTGGTCTGCGCCGGGGCGGTCCACGCCGTCCACCACGAGATGGTGTGGGCGAGGGCCGCGTCGACGTCGAGTGGCTCCGGCGGCTCGCGGTGCGACGGGTACCAGGTGAGCACCGTGTCGAGCACGTCGCCGTCGTGGATCGTCGTGACGGCGGTGTGCCGGTGGTCGTCGGCCCGGAACTGTGGCCCCCGGACGATCACCGAGCCCGGACCGGCCGTCGCGAGCAGCGCCGGTTCGTCGTCGTCCCCGATCTGCCGGATCCACGGCAGGGCCCGTGAGTAGTCGAACCGGATCCGGAGCGTCTGCCGGAGTTCGACGGTGCCGCGGAGCCCGCGCACCCGGCGGACGATCGAGGGGCGGTGCGCGCCGACGGGCATGAACTCGGTGACCTCGACCACACCGTCACGGGTGGTCCACACGGTCGAGAGCACCAGGGTGTCGCCGTGGTACCGCCACTGGGCCGTGGCCTCGTCGTCGACGGGTCGCAGGGTCCAGTGGCCGTGGTCCTCGGTGCCGAGCAGCGAGGCGAAGGTGGACGAGCTGTCGAAGCGCGGCAGGCACGCCCAGTCGATGGTCCCGTCGCGGCCGACCAGGGCAGCGGTGCCGGTGTCGCCGATCAGGGCGTGGTCCTCGATGCGGTTCGGCGGTGTGTGCGGTGCGGCTGGGCGTGGTGCTGCTGGGCGTGGTGCAGCTTGGTGCGGTGCGGCCGGCTCGGTGCTCATGGACCGATCGAACACCCGGTGCCCGAGCGCCGCGGTCGGCCACGGGTGCTCCGGGCCGAGAACGTGATGAAGGGTCGCTCAGGCCGGGTCGGAGGCGTCGGACTCGATGATGCCGACCCGCGCGAGCTCGCTCCACAGACCGGCGCCGTCCGGTGCGTACACCCAGGGTGCCGACGAGTCACGGGAGCGTTCCTGCGCCCGCGAGCGTCCGCCGGCCAGGACCGCTTCGCTCGTGGACAGCTGCCGGATGGCGACGCCCGCGACGTTGTCCGGGTGCTCCCGCGAGAAGTCGCCGTAGAGGCTCTCGTCGTGCTGTCCGTCGTCGCCGACCAGGAGCCAGCGGATGTCCGGGAAGTCCTTCGCGAGCCGGCGCAGGTTCTCCTGCTTGTGCAGCTGCCCGCTGCGGAAGAACCGGTCGTGGGTGGGACCCCAGTCGGTGAGCAGGAGCGTGCCGGACGGGTACATGTTGCGCGACAGGAAGCGCTGCAGCGTCGGGGCGACGTTCCACGCTCCGGTCGACAGGTAGACCGTCGGTGATCCGGGGTGCTGCGCGAGGATCCGCTCGTACAGCACGGACATGCCGGGCACGGGGCGGCGGGCGTGCTCGGTCAGGACGAACGAGTTCCAGGCGGCGAGCATGGGGCGGGGGAGCGAGGTCACCATCACGGTGTCGTCGATGTCGGACAGCAGCCCGAAGCGGGTGTCCGGGTGCACGACGAACACGTCGGCCTCGACGTCGCGCCCGCCGCCCGCCGACAGCCGCACCGTGCGCCAGCCGGGCTCGAGGTCGATCGGGACGATGGTGTCGACGACGCCGCCACGGTCGGTCTGGACCACGTGGGATACCCCGCCGGCGGTGACGGTGACCTCGGCGTGGTCGACGGCGACGCTCGTGAAGCTCTTCCAGCCGCGGACACCCGCGTAGGAGACGTCGGAGGCGAGACCGCGGCGCGTCAGCAGCACACGGCACAGGATGCGCACCCAGCCGGGCGCGCCGTATCCGGTGTACGGGACCACCGTCGGGACGAGTCCGCGACGGCGTGCACGGTGCTCGCGGAACTCCTGGACGGCGTCCTCGATGCGGGCCGCACGGTGCAGGAGCGGCTCGGCCAACGACGGCTCGTGGGGCGTCGGGTCGGGCATGGCGTCATCCTCCCACGGGCGGCTGACGAAACCCGCGCGCTGTACAGAACTGGTGCGTCGCAAGTGGTGAGTCGCAGCCACGTTCCAGGTGCGTTCTGCGAAAGTTGTCCCCGTCACACCAACCAACCGCGCTGGAGCGCAAGAGGAGAACACGTGCTCGTCACCGAGGTAACGAACGCTCTGCCGGGGGGATCATCACTGCTCAGGAACGAGCCGGTCCAAGCCCGCAGTTCGGCGCGCCTCGCCGGCCTCCTCGACGCCGCAGCCGCGGTGATCGACGAGATCGGGTTCGAACGGCTCACGACCGCCATGGTCGCCGAGCGCGCGGGGGCGTCGATCGGCACCGTCTACCGGTACTTCCCGGACCGCATCGCCGTGGTCGAGGCACTCGCGATCCGCTGCACCCAGCGGCTCGCCGCCCGCTTCGTCGAGGCGCTCGACGCCAGTGGCGCAGAGACCTGGCAGGACGCCAACGACGCGCTCATCGACATGACCGCAGAGATGTACCGCACCGAGCCCGGCTTCCGGGCCATCCGCTTCGGCGACCCGGCGGACACCGGAACGGGCGACGCGGAGGACCGCATGGGTGCGCTCGGCGCGGCCGTCGGCCAGATCATGCGCGACCGCTTCGGCCTGCCGGACGACGAGCGCATCACCCGCGCGTGGGTCGTCCTCGCCGAGTCCGGTCACGCGGTGCTGGCACGGGCACACCGCGACCGCGAGCACCCTGACACGGAGCTGATCGAGGAGTACCGCCGGATGAACCGTGCGCACCTGGAATCGGTGATCGCCGCTTCCTGACCGTCCCGTCGAACCGGCGCGACACGCCGGAGACCGAACCGATCCGCCCGCGCCTCCGAACACCGAGGCGCGGGCGTCGTCGTCCCCCGTCGGATCGCGCCGTACCGGTGGCGTCCGCGGATCGGACCGTGGTCCGGAACCCGTCACGCGGCGTCGCGACCGAACCGATGTCGGCACCCCCGGGTACTCTCATCCGGAGTCGGGCTACCTCCGAACAGAAGGGCACCCCATGATCGAGTTCCGCTCGGTGCGCAAGACCTACCCGGACGGCACGACTGCGGTCGAGCACTTCGATCTGGTCATCCCGTCCCGGACCACCACCGTCTTCGTCGGATCCAGCGGCTGTGGCAAGACCACGCTGCTCCGCATGATCAACCGCATGGTCGACCCCACTTCCGGAACCGTCGAGATCGACGGCTCGGACGTCGCCGGGATCAACCCCGTCGAGCTCCGTCGCCACATCGGCTACGTCATGCAGAACTCCGGGCTGCTGCCGCACCGCAAGGTCGTCGACAACATCGCGACCGTCCCGCTGCTGACCGGCGTCTCCAAGGCCGACGCCCGCAAGCGCGCCCTCGAGCTCATGGACACCGTCGGACTCGACCGTGCCTTCGCCGACCGCTACCCGTCACAGCTCTCCGGCGGCCAGCAGCAGCGCGTCGGTGTGGCCCGCGGGCTGGCCGTCGACCCGAACATCCTGCTCATGGACGAGCCGTTCGGTGCGGTGGACCCGCTGGTGCGCAACGACCTGCAGGACGAGCTCATCCGCCTGCAGCGCGAACTCGGCAAGACCGTCGTGTTCGTGACGCACGACATCGACGAGGCGTTCAAGCTCGGCGACCAGGTCGTCATCCTCAAGAAGGGCGGCGAGATCGCCCAGCAGGGGACGCCGGCCGAGATCCTCGCCGCACCCGCCGACGACTTCGTCGCCACGTTCATCGGCGCCGGCCGCGGGCGCCGCGCGCTCCGCGTCGAGCAGACCCCGACCGGTCCGATCGTCGTCGACGGTGAAGGCCGCGCAGCCGGCGTGCTGACGGGCCCCGTCGGGGTCGTCGACGCCGCCGAGGCCGTTCCTCAGTCCGACTCCCGAGCAGCAGAGGCCGGAGCGTCCCACGACGCACCGGGTGCCCCGGCGCAGGGTGGGGGCACCCGGTGAAGTGGGTGCTGGCGAACCTCGACACGATCTGGGACAACACCTTGTCCCACCTCGCGATCGCGATCCCGCCGATCATCGTCGCGTTCCTGCTGTCGATCCCGATCGGGTGGCTGGTGGTCCGGCTGCAGCGCCCCGGTGGGTCGCGCTTCGCATCGGGTGTGGGCAGCAGCATCGTGACCCTCGCCGGTCTGCTCTACGCCATCCCGTCGCTCGCCCTGTTCGTCGCCCTGCCGAGCATCATCGGCACCGGCCTGCAGAGCCCGATCAACGTCGTCATCGGTCTGACGCTGTACGGCCTCGCGCTGATGGTCCGTTCCACGGTCGACGGGCTGACCTCGGTCGACTCCGAGACCAAGTCCGCCTCGACCGCCATGGGCTACTCGCCGGCGCAGCGGTTCTTCCGGGTGGAGCTCCCGCTCGCCGGTCCGGTCCTGCTGGCCGGGCTCCGGGTGGTCTCGGTCTCCACGATCTCGCTGACCACGGTCGGCGCGGTCCTCGGCATCCCGAGTCTCGGCCTGCTGTTCACCGACGGCCTGGGGCGCGGGATCTACGAGGAGATCCTCTCCGGCATCGTGATGGTGCTCGTGCTCGCCTTCGCCCTCGACGGCCTCCTCGTGCTGCTCGGGCGCCTGGTCATGCCGTGGACCCGGACGAACTCGGTGTCACGCCGACAGGCTCGCCGAGTCCTGCAAGCAGCGGAGGTCTCCTCGTGATCATCGGTCAGGCCTTCGCGTGGGTGTTCGACCCCACGAACTACGGCGGGTACAACGGCATCCCCACGCGCCTCTGGGAGCACGTCTGGATCACCCTGCTCGCGGTGCTCATCGCCGCGGTCATCGCTGTGCCGGTCGGGTACGCGATCGGCCACACCCGCCGCGCTCGTGGCTTCTCGATCGCGGTGTCCGGCGGGGTGCGGGCACTCCCGACGCTCGGCGTGCTCTCGCTGTTCGGGCTGCTGCTCGGCATCGGGCTGCAGGCTCCCTTGCTCGCCCTCGTCATCCTGGCGATCCCGTCGGTGCTCGCCGGTGCGTACTCCGGCATCGAGTCCGTCGACCCGGCGGTCGTCGACGCCGCGAAGGCCCAGGGCATGACCGGCTGGCAGATCCTGTGGAAGGTCGAGATCCCGCTCGGGCTCCCGCTCCTCATCGGTGGCATCCGCGCCGCGGTGCTACAGGTCGTCGCGACGGCCACGCTCGCCGCGTACGTCGGGGCCGGCGGCCTCGGCGGGTACTTCTTCCTCGGCCTGAAGACCCAGGACTACGCCGAGATGCTCGGCGCCTCCATCCTCGTGATCGCCCTCGCGATCGCGTTCGAGATCGTGTTCGCCGTGCTGCAGCGGGCGGCGGTGCCGAAGGGCACCGCGGACCCGTCGGCCCGACAGCGTCAGGGGTCGCGTGAGCGAGCCCGCAATCCACTCCCGGAAGGAAATCCCTCGTGATCACAGCACCCAAGATCCGCGCCGGTGTCGCCGCCGCGATGGCGGTCGGCGTCGTCGCCGCCCTCGCCGGCTGCGCGTCGAGCGACCCGCTCGACAGCGGCTCCAGCGACTCGTCGGACTCGAAGACGATCGTCGTCGGTTCGCAGCAGTACTACTCGAACGAGATCATCGCCGAGCTGTACGCCCAGGTCCTCGAGAAGGACGGCTTCGACGTGAAGCGCAACTTCAACATCGGGCAGCGTGAGGTCTACATCCCGCAGCTCGAGAAGGGCGCCATCGACGTCATGCCCGAGTACAGCGGCAACCTGCTGCAGTACTTCGACAAGGACTCGGACGCGAAGACCGCCGACCAGATCGACGACGGGCTCGACACGGCCCTGCCGAAGGGCCTCCGGGTCCTCGACGAGGCCGACGCGACCGACCAGGACAGCTACACCGTCACGAAGAAGTTCTCCGAGGACAACGACGTCACGAGCCTGGCCGACCTGAAGAACGTCGACGAGAAGCTCACCGTGGGCGCCAACTCCGAGAACCAGACGCGGCCGTACGGCCCGAAGGGGCTCAAGTCGGTCTACGGCGTCGACGTCGACTTCAAGGCGATCGAGGACGGCGGCGGTGCCCTGACCGTCAAGGCGCTCAAGGACGACACCGTCCAGCTGGCCGACATCTACACCGCCGACCCGAGCATCAAGGCGAACGGCTTCGTCACGCTGAAGGACCCGGAGAACCTGATCCTGCCGCAGAACGTCGTGCCGGTCGTCTCGAAGAAGGTCAACGAGAAGGCTGCGGACGCGATCGACTCGGTCAACGAGAAGCTCACGACCGAGGCCCTGATCGAGCTCAACACCAAGAGCACGGCCGACAAGGAGAAGGCGTCCACCATCGCCGAGGACTGGCTCAAGGCCGAGGGTCTGCTGTAGCCAGAGGTTCACGAACAAAACGACAGGCGTCGGGTATCCACCCGGCGCTTGTCGTCGTTCGTGGAGCAGGCAGCGCGAACATCCGTGCCGCACGGTTGTGCCGTGCAGGGGCTGTGCACGTTTGTGCAGAGACTGGTTCTACAAGTTGTCGAAGTGGAGTCCAGCGCGATAGCGTTGGGGTGTCCCAAGGGCTGTGACACCTGATGTATCCGTTCCACAGGAAGCAACTGACGTGCACGAACAGCGCGCGGCCACCCGTCTCGGAATCGCCGCATGAACGACCTCCTCGATCCGCTCCTCCTGTCGCGGTGGCAGTTCGGTCTGACGACCATCTACCACTTCCTCTTCGTCCCGCTGACGATCGGCATGGCAGCCGTGGTGGCCGTGTTCCAGACCGCCTGGTACCGGACCGGCCGCGCGCACTACCTGCAGCTGACGCGGTTCTTCGGGCGGATCTTCCTGATCAACTTCGCGATGGGTGTCGTGACGGGCATCGTGCAGGAGTTCCAGTTCGGTATGAACTGGTCGAACTACTCGCGCTTCGTCGGTGACGTCTTCGGCGCACCGCTCGCGCTCGAGGGGATCCTGGCGTTCTTCTTCGAAGCGGCCTTCATCGGCATCTGGATCTTCGGCTGGGACCGCCTGCCCAAGGGCCTCCACCTGGCGAGCATCTGGTGCGTGAGCGCCGGCACGATCATGTCGGCGTACTTCATCATCGCCGCGAACGCGTTCATGCAGCACCCGGTCGGCTTCGCGATGAACGAGGCCAAGGGCCGTGCGGAGCTCACCGACATCTGGGCGGTTCTCGGCAACAAGGTCGCCCTGGCCGCGTTCCCGCACACGCTCTTCGCCTGCTTCATGGTCGCCGCGGCGGTCATCATCTCGGTCGCGGCCTACCACCTGGCCCGCAACCAGAACCTCGAGACGATGCTGCCGGCGCTCAAGTTCGGCATGTGGACCATGCTCGCGGCCGGCGCGCTGACCGTCCTGACCGGCGACCAGCTCGGCCTGACGATGGTCGACACGCAGCCGATGAAGATGGCGGCGGCCGAGGCGCTGTACAACACCGCGACCGGCAAGGACGCCTCGTTCTCGATCTTCACGCTCGGCACGCCCGACGGCGTGCACGAGCTGTTCTCGATCCGGGTGCCGTACCTGCTGTCGTTCCTGTCGACGCACACGTTCAACGGCACGGTCGAGGGCATCAACGACCTGCAGGCGCAGTACACGCAGGTGTACGGCCCCGGCGACTACAAGCCGATCATCTGGGTCACCTACTGGTCGTTCCGCTGGATGATCGCCCTCGGCGTCGGCGCGGTCATGGTCTCGCTGGTCGGGCTGTGGCTGACCCGCAAGGGCCGGTTCCCGACGCAGCGCTGGGTGTGGCGCATCGCCACCTGGACGGTGCCGCTGCCGATGGCCGCGATGATCGTCGGTTGGGTCTTCACCGAGATGGGCCGCCAGCCGTGGCTCGTGTTCGGGCTACTCAAGACGAAGGACGGTGTGTCGCCGAACGTGACCGGGCTCGAGGTCCTCATCTCGCTGCTTGTCTTCACCCTGATCTACGGCTCGCTGGCCGTCGTCGAGTTCAAGCTCATCAAGAAGGTCGCGCAAGAGGGGCCCGCCGACCCGGACGAGGTCGACGAGGAGACCGGCGAGGTCAAGCACGAAGTGACGGTCTACTAGAAATGGACGCTGCCTGATGGATCTCCCCGTTCTCTGGTTCGCGATCGTCGGCGTCTTCTTCGTCGGCTACTTCGTCCTCGACGGATTCGACTTCGGTGTCGGCATGTCCCTGCCGTTCCTCGGCAAGGACGACACCGACCGTCGGGTCCTGATCAACACCATCGGCCCGGTCTGGGACCTCAACGAGACCTGGGTCATCGTCGCCGGGGCGTGCCTGTTCGCGGCGTTCCCGGAGTGGTACGCCACGATGTTCTCCGGCTTCTACCTGGCGCTGCTGCTCATCCTCGCTGCACTCATCCTGCGAGGGGTGTCGTTCGAGTACCGGCACCAGAACAAGCACCTCGAGTGGAAGCGCCGCTTCGACCTGATGATCATCGTCGGCAGCGCCGTGCCGTCGTTCCTGTGGGGCGTCGCGTTCGGCAACGTCGTCCGTGGCATCCCGATGGACGCCGGGCACAACTACACCGGCACGATCTTCGACCTGCTCAACCCGTTCGCGCTGCTGACCGGTGCCGCGACGCTGCTGGTGTTCTTCACCCACGGGGTCGTCTTCGTCGCGCTGAAGACCGAGGGCGACATCCGCGTCCGCGCCAAGCGCCTGGCGACCCGGGCCGGCATCGTCACGATCGTCGTCGGCGCCGCGTTCCTGGTGTCGATGGCCTTCGTCCGGGCCACCCCGGCCTCGCTGGTGCTCTCCGTGGTCGCCGCGCTCACCCTGGTGCTCGCGGTGCTCTGCAACGCCTGGGGCAAGGAGGGGCGTGCCTTCACCCTGATGGCGGTCACCATCGCCGGGATCGTGCTCGCGATGTTCACGGCGATCTTCCCCGACGTCATGCCGGCCTCGAACGACGTCGCGAACAGCCTGAACGTGTACAACGCCTCGTCCGGGTCGTACACGCTGACCGTGATGAGCTGGGTCGCGCTGATCTTCGTGCCCCTGGTCTTCGCGTACCAGGCCTGGACCTACTGGGTGTTCCGCAAGCGCGTCTCCCGCGCCCAGGTCACCGCGGCCGCGCACTAGGCGGACGACGATGAAGCCCCTCGACCCCCGACTCCTGCGGTTGTCCCGGACGGCGCGCGGCTTCATCGTCGCTGCCGCCGGCACCGGTGTCCTCCGCACGCTCGCGACCATCGCGATCGCGTGGGGGATCGCCGCGGCCGTCACCCTCGGGGTCGACGCCGTCGGCGACGGCAGGGTGCCGACGGCGTTCGGGCAGGCGCTCGCGTTGCTCGGCGGGGCGTTCGCCCTGCGTGCGGTGGCCGCGTGGGCGACCGACGACCTGGCGGCACGCGCAGCGGCGAAGGTGAAGAGCGAGATGCGCACGACGGTGCTCGCCCGCGCCGCCGAGCGCGGTCCGTCGTGGCTCGCCGGCCGGTCGAGCGCCGGCTTCGCCACCACGCTCGGCCCCGGGCTCGACGCACTCGACGCCTACTTCGGCCGGTACCTGCCGCAGCTCGCGCTCACCGCGATCGCGACGCCGATGCTCCTGGTCGCGATCGGCCTGGGCGACCTGACCAGCGGGCTGATCATCCTGTTCGCCCTGCCGGTGATCCCGGTCTTCATGATCCTGATCGGCCTGGCGACGCAGTCGCTGCAGCGGAAGCAGTCGGACGCCCTCGCGAAGCTCGGTGGCGCCTTCACCGAGGCCGTCGAGGGGCTCGCCACGCTCAAGGTCTTCGGCCGTGCGCGCCGCCAGGTCGGTCGCATCGGGGCGGTCACCGACGAGTACCGCCGCGGCACGATCGGTGTCCTCCGGCTGTCGTTCGTGAGCGGCTTCGCGCTCGAGCTCGCCGCGAGCCTGTCCGTCGCGCTGGTCGCCGTCTCGATCGGCATCCGCCTGGTCGACGGCTCGCTCGGCCTCGGGGCCGCGATGTTCGTGCTCGTCCTGGCACCGGAGGCCTTCGCCCCCATCCGCCAGGTCGGCGCCGACTTCCACGCCGCCCAGGACGGCGTCGAGGCCTCGGCCGCGGTGCTCGACGTGCTGGCCGACGACGAGACCGCATCGCCGTCCGCGACCGGCAGCAGCGGGACCGACACGGACACCGCAGCACCCGCCACCGCCGTAAGGGTCCGGGGGCTCGACGTCCGCGGGCTCACCGTCCGCCGACCCGACGTCGTGATCGGGCCGTTCGACCTGCACGCCGAGCCCGGCACCGTCGTCGTGCTGGCCGGCCCGAGCGGTTCCGGCAAGTCGAGCATCATCGCCGCACTCCGCGGTGTCCTGCCGCACGACGGTGCCGTCACCGTGCCCGGCCCGGCCGGCGCGTCGGTCGCCGAGCGCACCACGTGGGCCGACCAGCGCCCGCGTCTCGTCCGCGGGACGATCGCCGAGAACGTCGCGCTCAGCGCGACCCCCGACGACGCCGACGTGCGCACCGCCCTGGGCGACGCGGGGCTGGGACTCGACCCGGGCCTCCCGGTCGGTGCCGGTGGCAGCGGACTGTCCGGCGGCCAGGCACAGCGTGTCGCCGTCGCCCGCGCGCTCTACCGCGCACGCCGCGCCGCCACGCCCCTCGTGCTGCTCGACGAGCCGACGTCGGCGCTGGACGCCGAGGCCGAGGAACGCGTCATCGCGGCAGCCCGAGGCCTGGCGGCCGACGGCGCCGTCGTCGTGATCGCCAGCCACCGACCCGCGGTCGTCGCCGCGGCGGACGTCCGCGTCGGCGGGTCCGTGACGGTCCGCAGGGGGGTGCGCGCATGAGCCGGGAGGCCCGTGGCGGCTCCGTCCTGCGGCTCGCGATGCCGCACGGGTCGGGTTGGACGAAGGCGGTCGCCGCCGGATCGCTCAGCGCGCTCTGCGCGGTCGCGCTCCTCGCCGCGAGCGGCTACCTGATCACCCGTGCCGCCGAGCACCCGCCGATCCTGTACCTGACGCTCGTGATGGTCGGCGTGCGCGCCTTCGCGCTGGGGCGTGCGGTGCTGCGCTACGTCGACCGGCTCGCCGGGCACGACGCGTCCTTCCGGCAACTGGCCGTGGTGCGGACGGAGATGTACCGACGGCTGGCGTCGATCGCGCCCGCGGGACTCGGCCGGACCGGACGCGGCGACCTCATGACGCGCCTGGTGACCGACACCGACCGGCTGCAGGACCTGCCGATCCGCGTCGTCGGCCCGCTCGTCTCCGCCGGGGTCGTCGCCGTGCTGTCGGTCGTCGCAGTGGCGCTCGTGTCGGTGCCGGCGGCGCTCGTGCTCGTCCTCGCGCTGGCGGTCGCGGCCCTGGTCGGCACGATCGTCACCCGGTCGATCGCCGAGCGCTCGGACCGCGAGACCGCCGCCGACCGGGGTCGCGTCGCGGACCTCGTGCTCGACACCGTCCGGACGCTCGACGTCTTCGCCGCGTACGGCACCCTCGACGAGCGGCTAGCCCACATCGCCCGGCTCGACGCGGGGGTCACCCGGGCCGTCCGGCGCCGTGGCACGGTCGAGTCGCTCGTCGGTGCACTCGTCGGCTTGGTCGGTGGCGGTGCGGTGATCGGGATCCTCGCCGTCGGTGCCCCCGCCGTGGTGTCCGGTGCGCTCGACGGTCCGCTCTGGGCACTGGCGGTCTTCGTGCCGCTGGCGCTGTTCGAGGTCGTCGGGACCGTCCCGCTCGCCGTCCTGACGCTCCGCCGGGTGCGTGCTGCGGCCGAACGGGTCGAGCAGGTCGTGCCCGCCGAGGTGCCCGTCGGCATCGTCCCCGAGCCCGACGAGGACGCCGACCCGGCGTCGCTCGTGGTCGAGGGTGCCGTCACAGTCGCCGTCCACGACCTCACGGTCCGCTGGCCGGGGGCTGCCGAGCCGGCGGTCGACCGGGTCTCGTTCACGCTCACCCCCGGCGAGGTCGTCGTGCTCCAGGGGCCGAGCGGTGCCGGCAAGTCGACCCTGGTCGACGCGCTCGTCCGGTTCGTGGAGCACGAGGGCTCCTACACGCTCGACGGCGTCGAGGCGAAGGCGATGCACCCCGACGCGGTGCGGGCCCGGGTCGGCCTGATCGAACAGGACCCGTTCGTGTTCGACCAGTCGGTGCGGCAGAACCTTCTCTTCGCCCGTGAGACCGCGACCGACGACGAACTGCTCGCCGTGCTCGACCGGGTCGGCCTGGGGGAGTGGGTCGTCCGGCGAGGCGGGCTGGACGCCTCGGTCGGGGAACGCGGCGTGCTCGTGTCCGGCGGCCAGGCACACCGGCTCGCGCTCGCCCGCGCACTGCTGCACGCGTTCCCGGTGCTGGTGCTCGACGAACCGACCGCCGACGTCGACCCGGACCTCGGTGACACCGTGCTGCGTGACCTCGTCACCACGGCCCGCGCAGCGGGCCGGACGGTCGTCATCGTCTCGCACGTCCCGGTGGCGCCGGACCTGGTCGACCGCACCCTGCGGATGCGGGACGGACGCCTGCTCGCCGGGTGAGCCGACAGGCGGACGCGGGACGGGCCTCCCGGCTTGTATCGTTGACGACCGTGACCACCGAGCAGCACGCCGAGGACCCGAACGCCTACGACTTCCGTCGTATCCAGGAGAAGTGGCAGCCCCGCTGGGAAGAGCTCGGGCTCTTCACCACCGACCTCGACGACACCCGTCCGCGCAAGTACATCCTCGAGATGTTCCCGTACCCGTCCGGCGACCTGCACATGGGGCACGCCGAGAACTGGGCCCTCGGGGACTTCGTCGCGCGCTACTGGCGCCAGCAGGGCTTCAACGTGCTGCACCCGATCGGCTGGGACTCGTTCGGGCTGCCCGCCGAGAACGCGGCGATCAAGCGCGGGGTGGACCCGAAGGACTGGACCTACGCGAACATCGAGCAGCAGAAGGCGTCCTTCAAGCGCTACGCGCCGTCGTTCGACTGGACCACCGAGATCCACACCTCGGACCCCGAGTACTACAAGTGGAACCAGTGGCTGTTCCTGAAGATGTACGAGAAGGGCCTGGCGTACCGCAAGGACAGCTGGGTCAACTGGGACCCGGTGGACCAGACCGTGCTCGCGAACGAGCAGGTCCTGCCCGACGGCACCTCGGACCGCTCCGGCGCCGTCGTCGTGAAGAAGAAGCTCACGCAGTGGTACTTCAAGATCACCGAGTACGCCGACCGGCTGCTCGACGACCTGAACCAGCTCGAGGGGCGGTGGCCGGCGAAGGTCATCGCGCAGCAGCGCAACTGGATCGGCCGCTCGGTCGGCGCCGACGTCGACTTCGTGATCGAGGGCCGCGACGAGCCCGTCACGGTCTTCACCACCCGTCCGGACACGATCCACGGGGCGACGTTCCTGGTCGTCGCGCCGGACTCCGACCTGGCTGCCTCGCTGGTCGCCGACCCGTCGGTGCCGGCCTCCGTCCGTGACGACTTCGACGCCTACCTGACGGCAACGCAGAAGACGTCCGAGATCGACCGGCAGAACGCCGACCGCCCGAAGACCGGCGTGCCGCTCGGCCGGTCCGCGATCCACCCGCTCACGGGGGAGCGCCTGCCGATCTGGGCCGCCGACTACGTGCTCGCCGACTACGGCCACGGCGCCGTGATGGCCGTGCCCGCGCACGACCAGCGCGACCTCGACTTCGCGCGGGCGTTCGACCTGCCCGTCAAGGTGGTCGTCGACACCAACGCCGCCGTCACCGGCGCGATCCCGGTCATCCCCGAGGGCGCGACGCTCGACGACTTCGACGTGCCGACCCTCGACCCGGTCGCCACCGGCGAAGCGCTGACCGGTCAGGGCCGGATGATCAACTCCGGGCCGCTCGACGGCATGTCGAAGCAGCACGCCATCACCGCTGCCATCGCGCTGCTCGAGGAGCGCGGCACCGGCCGTGCCGCCAAGACCTACCGCCTGCGCGACTGGCTCATCTCGCGCCAGCGCTTCTGGGGCACCCCGATCCCGATCATCCACGGCGCCGACGGCACCGAGCACCCGGTGCCCGAGGACCAGCTGCCGATCGTGCTGCCCGACACCGAGGGGCTCGACCTCAAGCCCAAGGGCACGTCCCCGCTCGGTGGCGCGACGGACTGGGTGAACGTCCCGAACCCCGTCGACGGCACGCCCGCGCTCCGCGACACCGACACGATGGACACCTTCGTCGACTCGTCGTGGTACTTCCTGCGGTTCCTGTCGGCGAACGACGACACCCAGGCGTTCGACCCGGCAGCCGCGCGCCGCTGGGCTCCGGTCGACCAGTACATCGGCGGCATCGAGCACGCGATCCTGCACCTGCTCTACGCCCGCTTCGTCACGAAGGTCCTGTTCGACCTCGGGTACCTCGACTTCACCGAGCCGTTCTCGGCGCTGCTCAACCAGGGCATGGTGCTGTCCGGTGGCTCGAAGATGTCGAAGTCGAAGGGCGGCGTCTCGCTCGGCGACGAGCTCGACGCGAACGGCGTCGACGCCATCCGACTGGTGATGGGCTTCGCCGGCCCGCCGGAGGACGACATCAACTGGGAGGACGTCTCCCCGTCCGCCTCCGCACGCTTCCTGGCGCGGGCGTACCGCCTGGCGCTCGACGTCACGTCCGCACGCGACGTCGTGTGGGCCGACGGCGACCGGGCTCTCCGCCAGGTCACGCACCGGTTCCTCGCCGACGCCCCCGGGATGATGGAGTCGTTCAAGTTCAACGTCGTGATCGCGCGGCTGATGGACCTGGTCAACGTCACCCGCAAGGCGATCGACAGCGGCCCCGGTGCCGGTGACCCCGCCGTGCGCGAGGCCGTCGAGACCATCGCGCTCGGGCTGAGCGTCTTCGCGCCGTACACCGGCGAGGAGATGTGGGAGAAGCTGGGCTACGAGGCCACCGTCGCCACGTACGGCTGGCGGAAGGCCGACCCGACGCTGCTCGTGCAGGAGACCCTGACGGCCGTCGTGCAGGTCAACGGCAAGGTGCGTGACTCGTTCGAGGTGTCGAAGTCGATCGAGGCGGACGAGCTCGAGCAGCTCGCACGGTCGTCGGCGAACGTGCAGCGGTACATCGGCGACCGCGAGATCGTGAAGGTGATCGTCCGGGCGCCGAAGCTCGTGAACATCGCCATCAAGGGGTAGCGACCGTCCCTGGCATCGTCCCTCCACAGTGGGGGCGTGCATGGCACCCGTCCACGGGTGTGACCTCCGGAGCTCGGCCGATCGGCCGGGCTCCGTAGCGTTCGGGGCATGTCGTCCCCGTCGTCGCCCGGACCCTGGTGGTCCCGTCTCGCGCTGTCACCGCGGGCCGCCGTGGTGCTGGCGGCGGTCGTGGTGGTGGTCGCCGTCGTCGTGGCGCTCGGTGGGGCGCTGGTGTCGGGTGGTGGCGAGGGTGCCGGAGGAACGGGCGGGGTCGTCGTGCGTGGGGCGCCGACGGCCGGTGCGGCGTCGGGTGCGCCGTCACCGTCGGCTGGTGCGTCCGCCGGTGCTGGTCCGTCCGCTCCTGGTGCCGGGCGCGTCGTGGTGCACGTGCTCGGGGCGGTGCGGCGGACCGGTGTGGTCGAGCTGCCGGCATCGAGCCGGGTCGGTGACGCGCTCGAACGTGCCGGTGGGGCCACCGACGACGCCGACCTCGACCGGTTGAACCTGGCCCGGGTGCTGACGGACGGCGAGCGGTTGTACGTGCCGCGGGTCGGGCAACAGGAGGTACCGGAGGCGCTCGGACCGGTGGCAGACGGTGCTGCCGCCGGGCCGACTGCCGGGGCCGGGGGCAGCGGTGGCACTGCGGGTACCGGGGTCGAGGGGTCGGCCGTCGTCGACCTGAACACCGCCGATCAGACCGCGCTCGAGACCCTGCCCGGCATCGGACCGGGGCTGGCCGGGCGGATCATCGCCTGGCGTGACGAGCACGGCCGGTTCACCGCGGTCGAGGACCTGCTCGACGTCAGCGGCATCGGCGACGTGCGCTTCGCCGAGCTCCGCGATCGCGTGCGGGTCTGAGGGGCGACGGTGCAGCTCGCGCCCAGTGCGATCGACCTGCGGGTCGCGGTGCCGGTGGCCGTCGCCTGGATCGCGACCGCCGTGCTCATCGGCGTGCCCGACGTGGCACCCGTGGTCGGTGGGGCTGCGGCGCTCCTGACCGGCGTCAGCGGCATCGTGCTCCGGTGGCGTCGGGGCACCGGGGTCGTACCGGCCGTCGCCGGGCTGCTGCTCGTCGCGGGGGCCCTGACGACGCTGCTCGCGGTGTCGGTCACCGTGGGGGAGTCCAGGCGGGCCCCGGAACCGCTCCGTGCGCTCGTCGCCGGTCCGGGGGCGGGGCGCGTCAACGTCGAGACGGTGCTGACCCGCGACCTCGTGCCGGGTGACCGCTCCGTCACCGCGACGCTCGTGCGCGCCGACGAGCTCGACGGGCTCCGCGTGCCGATCCGACTCGTCCCCGACCAGCACGGCGGTGCACCGGGTGCCGTGCTGGCAGCCGGTGCCCGGGTCGCCGTGACCGCCGCCGTGCAGCCGGACGAACCCGGATCGGCGACCGCGTTCGTGGCGTTCCTCCGTGGCATGCCGTCGTCGGTGCCGCCCGACGGACTGCTCGGCGCCACCGACACCGCGCGACAGGCCTTCGTGCGGGCCACTGCCGACCTGCCGCAGCCCGGAGCGGCACTGCTGCGCGGACTCGCGATCGGGGACCGCTCCGGCCTCGACCCGACGACCGAGGCAGCGATGGAGACCTCGGCGCTGACGCACCTGACGGCGGTGTCCGGGGCGAACTGCGCAGTGGTGGTCGGCCTCGTCGTGGTCCTCGGCCGCGCCTGTGGTCTGCCGAGTGGCCCCCGGGCCGCGGCGGCCGTCGGCGTGCTCCTGGTGTTCGTCGTGCTCGTGCGGCCCGACCCCTCGATCGTCCGGGCGACGGTGATGGCGATCGTGGTGCTCGTCGTGCACCTGGCCGGTCGACCGGTGCGTGGCGTCCCGCTCATCGCCCTCGCCGCGGTCGGCATGCTCGTCGTCGACCCCTGGTTCGCACGGTCGTTCGCGTTCGCCCTGTCCGTGCTCGCCACGAGCGGGATCGTGGTGCTCGGCCCGCCGCTCACCGAGCTCCTGGCTCGTCGTCTGTGGCCTCCGGTCGCCGCGGCACTCGCGATCCCCGTCGCGGCGCAGGTGGCGTGCTGGCCGGTGACGATCCCGCTGTCGGCGGCGCTCCCGACCTACGCGGTGCCGGCGAACCTGCTGGCGGAGCCGTTCGCGCCGGTCGTCACGGTGGTCGGGCTCGCCGCGTGTGGCCTCGCTCCGGTGTGGCCGCTGGGTGCGCAGGGGCTCGCGGCCGTCGCGTGGGTCCCGGCCGCCGCAGTCGGGGCCATCGCACACGGGGCGGCGGCCCTGCCCTACGCCTCGGCACCCTGGCCCGACGGGGTGCTCGGTGTGGCCGCCGCCGTGCTGGTCTGCGGCTGCATCGCGATCGCCGTGCTGGTCCGGGGGCAGCTCGGCTCCCGGCTGCTGCTCGCCGCGGGGGTCGTGGTCGTCGTCGGTGTCGCAGCGGTCACCGTCCCGGTGCTCGTCGTCCGGGGATCGGTGCCGGGGGACTGGTCGGTCGCCGCGTGCACCTGGTTCCGTATTGAGACAAGCTGTTGCGGGAGCTAGTGTTACCGCGAGCGGCTCGAGTGTTGAAGTCAGGAGGGCTCCGAGTGTGATGTTGTGGCGAGTGCATTGGGCGGATTCTGTGCTGTCGGCCGACGCTCCTGGCGATGGGCTTTGGGACGCAGATGAGCTGAGCCGCCGCGAAGCTACAGCGCGAGTGAAGCCCGGCAGCCCGTTTATGACGAGTCCAGATGGCAGAGCAGACCCGTTCATGACCGCATACTTCAACTCGGGATCGTTCCGGCGCCTGGCTCAGAGTTCGCAGCGCTCCTACACGGATGACTATCGTACGTTTTTCAACTTCCTTTGGCTCCGGAGAAAGAGATGGTTGGAAACAACTACTCGGGACTTCGAGGACTACGAGGACTGGCGCCGTCGGGCTCCGAATAATCCACGACTGATTAGTGGAGCGAAGTGGGTACGTGAGTGCGCCGCGCTGAAGCGACTTTATGAGTGGGCGCAGCAAGAGAACCTGATCGAAGCCACTCCCATTCGGACCACTGTGTCGCGCGGGCGTGACGGATCGATAGTGGAGGTGGTCGATGGGGCCGCACACGATGTCCGAAGCTCTAACGTGAAATGGCTGACCCCTCGGATGTGGAAGCTATGGCGCGACGTCGGTCTTCTGGGACTCACTCGAGATGGAGCACCCGATGACACTTTCCACGCCCGCAACGGCGACCGCAACGCTGCGTTCGCGGACCTTCTGTTCGAGTCTGGGCTACGCCGGACCGAAGCGGCTTCGCTGCTCACGCTTGAGATCCCAGTCAACGATGGTCGGTCTCGGTATCAGTGGAGCCGCGTTGCACAGGCCGCGGCAAAATACAGGAGCGGGCGGCCGTTCCCTGTGTCTTCGCCGACGGTCGGACATCTTCGCGCTTACCAGGTAACCGCGCGAGCCGACGCGGTTACCGCTGCTCGGAAATCAGGGCGCTACAACTCTATCCCCGACAAGTGGATTGTGACCAAGATCGAGCCTTCTGCCGGCGAGACCACTTTGTACTGGACTGAGGAGCAGTCCCGTCGGACGCGGCACATGCCCCTCGATCAGCTACGAGTCGACGAACGTATGCGACTATTCAAGACAACCGACGACGGGTTGGAGCCATTGTGGTTCTGGCTTGGAGAAGGCGGGTTGCCCTTCAGAAGTCACTCCTGGGAACAAGTCTTCTCGGCCGCGACGAAGCGTTGCCGCAAGATGCTCGGCGACGGTGCGCCCTATTGCACCCCTCATTCAGCCAGGCATTCATTCGCTCTTGTGATGCTCGTTGCCGCGGAGCACGCTACGAATTCTCGCTTCGGACTTATCGCTAGCGAGAGGCGGGATTACGAGAAGCTTTATGGCAACCCTTGGCGGATGGTCAAGGATCTCTTAGGGCATCAGTCCGAGGAGACCACCCGAAACGTTTACCTCGCTCCCGTGCGTGACGTGCAGGTTCGCACGCTGCTCGAAGGCGACTTACAGCAGAGCGTCGAGTTGCTACAAGCGCTCGCGCTCGCGAGTGGTCGAGTGCAGGACGTGGTGCATGTCTAAGGGGCGGCCCGCGAGCCTTCCACCGGGGGGCAGACACCAGCGCCCGGCTGTTCTAAGTGGCCTCGTGGTGACGCATGTCAATGAAAAGGGCACGAGGTCCGCCGAGTACGACTTTGCACGACTCCCGCTAACGCCGGAGTTCCGGCTCGAGTGGGCGACGGTATTTGCAAGAAGAGCAAACCCAACAGGGGCGTGGCGCAACCTGCCGTCAAGCAAGCAGGGGTACTGGGCCATCAGCTACTTCGCGCGATGGCTCGCAAAACGAGAGCGCGTTCCCCGCAGCATCGCAGAGCTGGACGCCGCGACGTGGCTGGAGTGGCGACTCGGACAGGCGGGAACAACTGCGGCCCGCCGCGCGGTGCGGCTCACCCGAATGCTGCTGCTGGAATCAGAGCTCCTTACCCACGACACCCGCCGCGTTGTCTCGAAGCGGGCGAAAAAGGATCAGGCGACGGAAGCGTCCTACGACGAGGACGAGCTGCGCGCCCTTACCGTGGCGGCCCGTCGCATCTGGCGGATTGCTCGTGATCGCATCCGTGCCAATAAAGCACATCTCCGTGCGTACCGAGCGGGACAGTTTGCGCTGGACACGGACGAAGAACTCCTTGGACGAGCCCTCGATCGCATCGCCGTCGACGGCGATGTGCCCCGCACCAATTGGCATGACCGCGCGCCCGTGCCCTGGGCATCGAGAGCGCTCGGCGGGGGCCACCGCGATCGGACGTGGAAACGGCTCTACCTCGATGATGCTGAGGTGATGGCGGCACTAGTGCTCCTGGCATGCAAGGAAGGGTGGAATCAAACCAGCATCCAGGAGCTGAAGGTCCCCGAACGCATCGACGGCGGCTCCGCGCAGCCCGTATACCGGGTCGAGTTGGAGAAGCGACGCCGGCGGCCGCCGCATCGCTACGAAACGCGGACGCTAACGGACAGCAAGCCGGATAGCACCGCGAGACTCCTGGGCCAGATCATCGAGGTCACACAGCCCGCTAGAGACGCACTCTCCGCCCACGGGCTCTCAACCGATCGACTCCTGGTCGGCCATCGAGTACGATCGCTCGGCGGCACAGCCGCGGAGATGTTCCAGCTCGGCGTCGGCGGCCATGCACGCGAGAACTTCCGTCTCGCTAGCGGGCAAACAGTGAATCTCAGGCGTGTTCGCAAAGCGGTAAACAATCGGCACCGACGAGAGCCGAATCAGAACTCGCGTGAGACGCACGAAAGTATCTACCTACTTCGCGACCCTCAAACCATCAGCGACTCGGAGGATCTGATCGCACGCGGTCTTGAGCGAGCTGTCGAGCACGCCCGAACCGGAGAGGTAACGGTGGAGACAAACGACAGCGACTGGGGCATGGACACACCGACGTCGGCATGCGTTGACGTGGAACGGAGTCCTTTCTCCCCGTGGGGAGTGCCGTGCACGGCCTCGTTTCTGCTGTGTCTCGCCTGTCACAATGCCGTGGTGATGCCGAAGCACCTTGGCCGGCTCGCGTACCTCTACGAGTGCCTCAACAGCCGGAGGACCTCCCTGCCACCGGACGTGTGGGTGTCCGAATGGCAGGCGCACTTCGAACGTCTGCACAGCCTCCGGACCGAGTACTACAACCACGCTCAATGGCAATCAGCATTGGACACGCTCACGGATGCCGACCGAGCGACCGTTGACCACCTTTTGAAGGGAAACCTTGACGCATGAGCGATGCATGGGCGTCGACGTGGGCGTCGTCAAAAGTCGTCCTCCCACGCCCATCCGAGCCGATCTACCCTCCTGAGCGGGCTCCTTCCAAGCGGGACCCGGTGCCACGCTTCGAGGATGCGACATGGCCCGTGCGCTTCTTCAGCAACAATCCGTCGATGCAGAACGTTCGCATTCACTGGTCAACCTTTCCGCGGCGATATGTAGAGCACTTCCGGCTGGCCGTGTGGGCATTGTTCAATCTTCCCGTACCGGATGAGACGATTGCACAACGGGCAGTCACGATGGTCTCGACCTTGAGCGCCCTGCGCATATACCACAACGCCATCGACTATCGGATGTTTGGTCGTTGGCTCGAAGCGCGTGACGTACCGAGCATCTCCGAAGTCACATCGTCCGTGATGTCCGACTATGCCGAGTACCTCCGCGACGAGCGGCGCGTTGCGCGTGGAACGGCTGTCAACCACTTGACCGCAATCACTCGATTGTGGGTCGCGGGTTTACAGATCCCGCAGCTGGCTTTAGCAAGCGCACCGCCGTGGGTGACCGGGCGTATCAACGACTACCTGCCTCCGGCGACCGGCACCAGCGGGGAGAACGACACGGAACCGCTCGCGACCGCCACCATCTCCAGTCTCCTAAACTCCGCAATCCACTTCATCCAGACCGGATCCAAGGAGATCCTGCAAGCGGTCGCGCTCGAACGGGCGATCTACGACCACGCTCGAAACAGTGTCGGCACCGGCGGCGGCAGCGGGACTGGGAAGCTGCACGCCTACTTCAACAAGCTCAGGGCCGCGGACGCAGAGCTGCCAACGAAAATTCACAACGCACGGCTCGCCATCGACAACTCATACATTGCTTACATCAACGACGTTCCACTCAACTCAGTCTATAAATGGGCTGAAAGCCCAGAAGTCAGAGCGTATGCGCGGTCGCACGGCGCGCCCACAACGGTCAGGCTTGCCGGAAACGACCTAATACCTGATACCGCCCCACTCGCGGACGTACCCGCCTTCACAGGCCTCTTACGTGGGGCTTGCTTCATCGTCACCGCCTATCTCACCGGAATGCGACCCGGTGAAGTGCTAGCACTGGAGGCGGGCAGTCTGCGCCCATCGAGTAAGAACGGCGGCTGGATGCTCCTGCACTCCAGGACCTTCAAGACCGCCCGCGACGAAAACGGCAATCATGACTCCAACGGAGAGGTGCGCCCGGCGCCATGGGTCGCGATCACGCCGGTCATCCAAGCCATCCAGGCCTTGGAGGGCCTGGTCGATTCGGGTCTCCTGTTCCCGTCTCGCCAGCACCTGAAAAACGCAGGGAGGTCAGTCGGCCTGTCGACCGCTGCAAATAGTGTTATCCGCTTCAGCCAGTGGGTCAACGAGCGGAAGCCGGGCACGATCCCGGAGGACCCGGCGGGACGAGTATCGCCCTCGCGTTTCCGGCGGACGCTCGCGTGGCACATCGCTAATCAACCAGGCGGTCTCGTAGCGTTGGCGGTGCAGTATGGCCATTTACGAACCGCCATCTCAGAGGGATACGCGAGTAGAGTTCGCGATGGTATCCAGGACATGATCGACTTCGAGGCAGCTCGAGTAATTGCCATGCGACTCGCAGAAACTGCCGAAGCTATCGACAATGGCGAGGGGATCTCCGGGCCCGCCACCCTTCGTTTCGTCGACAGCTTGCGTGAGCAGACGGCTCAGTTCAACGGCATCATCACCAGCCAGAAGCAAGCACTCAGCCTCCTGCGCAATAAAGACCTTGCTGTGATTCAGAACGACGACGCCTTCGTCTGGTGCAACTTCAAACGCGAGACGGCGCTATGCCTCACCGCTGACGATCCGGACGACGCCATGACGCCTCGACTCGAACGCTGTAAAGCAAACTGCTCGAACATCGCTCGAACTGATGCCCAAGCGCAGGGCCTCCGAGATAGAGCGGGCAGATTCCGGGATGACGCGTCGACGATGCCGCAGCCTGGTGCTCAAAGGCTCATCGCGAACGCAGAGTCGTTGGAGGCTCAGGCGGACGACCACGCTCGTAACCGCCGTACTCAGGAGGACTTTAATGCCGGTGTCTGACGAACGGCAGGTCATTCGCGACGCGATGGCAAGGCTCCTGAACGGAGAGCCGATCCGGTCGAACGGCGCACTCAACGTCGTGACTCTAGCGCAGGAAGCAGGTGTTAAACGGCATCTCCTCACGCATCGCCACACGGACCTGCGTGAAGAGTTCTATGCCCGAGTGAGGAGTCAGGGCCGTGTCCCGCAAAGCGAGGTAGCGCTGCGACAACGGGTCTCCGAATTGGATGCGTCCGTTACCCGTCTTCGTGGTGATAATGCAAGATTGGCTGCGGAAGTTGCATTGCTCAGGCGGATCAATAACGTCCTCGAAGTCGAGAAGGCGAGGCTCGAGGAATCGTTCGAAGCAACGCGTTCTGGCAAGGTGACCTCTATTTTTAGGGACTGGTCGTAGAACGCGGAGGTCACCTCGACCGCGCGATGACGTTGTCGCAGTCAGCCTCGAACGCGAACACGTTTGCCGTTAGAGGTCTTCAAGCCAACGTACTGAGAGATCCGTGAGGGTCAGGAGCGCTGCGTGCCGACGCCCCCGAATCACGTTCAGGCTGTGCACCTCACCACCGCCGATTTGCCGACTGCTGCCCGCGACGTGCATGTGGCCATGAAATGTCTGCTGCGGATGGACTGCAGACCAGAGGCGCGTCAGCCTTCCACGAGACTCCGCCGACGAGGCGCGGCGGCTCAGCGAGAACGTTCCGCTGGCACGGATCAGCTGCTGAACTTCTGCGATGTCAGCGTCAATCGCCTCGTGGGTGAGAAGCACGTCTACGCGGCCGCCGTCAATAGCTGAGTTGATTTCTTCATCGGTCGGCGCTTCAAACGGTCCGCCATCCCGCTCGAGCGACACCGCGCCTCCCATGCAGAGGTAGGTGTGCCCGGCAAGCTTAAATCGGAAGCCACGGGGGGCAATCCAGATCCGTTGGCCAACACGGAAGAAGCGGTCGGGATGGTCCGCGAACTCCCATACCAGGCGCTCCCACCACTCGTGGTTTCCTGGCACGAGAATAAGGCGACGGATACCGCGTTCTTGCAGCTCTTCATCAAGCTTCCAGGTGAAAGGCCGCGGTCCTCGGCCTCCTCCCTTTGTAGAACCGACGGGGGCGCTCCAGCGAAGGTCTCCGACATGCAGAATGGTTCGCACGTCGGGCGCAAGACGCTGCAATCGTCGGAGGAAGGGGAATACGAGCCATTCCTGTGATTCCCAATCGCCGAGGATAGCGACGCGCGATTCGTCGGGATCAGTGAGGTCGTACGACGGCAGCCCGTCTGGGGTTGGCCAGACCTCTCGGTCTGACGTACTGAGGCCGTCGCGGAGCGGCGCGAATCGTGCAACCCGTGCTCGACGTCCCCAGATACTGGCGCTCTTCAAACCGGTCAGCACGGTCGACTCGTTGTGTTCCATGCCACCCTCGATCGCCGAAGCCATGACGCGAAGATAATGCCGCAGACGCCCGGAGTAAAGGGCCACCGTCAATCTGGGGGGAGTGCGACGTGAGTACGCAACGGCGTCAAGCCCCTATCCGCGAGTAAAGTACGCAACTTCGCTAGCGTGCGCGAACAAAGTACGCGTTGACGCCTTGACCGCGCTTCATCCGCTTATGCGTAGAAGGGTTCCCGGCGCGCGGATTCACGCATATCATCTCCCCATGTCAGAAGATGTGCGGGCCAGCGTGCTGCGAGCATGTGCCGAACAGCGCGGACTCGTCACTATTGCGCTCATCGAGCGGCTACACGGTGCTGCCTCCGCGAGCGCGGTCTTCAAGGAGATGACTGCGGCGGGGGATCTCTTCCAGGTTGTCGGAGGCGTCTGGGGGCACGCGGCGGTACGTCTCGCGACGATGCCGACCCTCGAGGCCCAGGCACTGTGGCTTTTGACCGACCCAGCATGGGGCCTGGTCGATCGCTGGGTGCAGCAGCAACGCGATGGCCGGCAGCCCCCAGTCCTCGGGGGCGCGCCTGCTCTTGAGCACTATGGGTTCGGCACCGTCCCCGTCGAAGCGACCCTCGACCTCCCTGCCGGTATACAGGCGGACTCCACCTCAGATTTCGTGACGATCCGAACGGATTCCCCCACTCCGCTGCGTGACGTCGCATGGGAGCTGGGCGACTACCCGTATCGCAGGATCGAGGCAACGATTGCTGACGCGCTCCGCGATGGCGTCGGTATCGATCATGTCGCGGACTTCCTTCGTGAGGCCGCGGCACCGCAGCAGGAAATTGACCAGGATCTGCTGCTGGCGCACTTGACACAGCTCAGTGTGGATGACGAACAGCCAGCCGCGGACGGACAGCGCCTCTATGCCGACCTGTTGAGGCTCGCGGGCCGAGCCGAGCTACTAAATGCCGAAGCTGGCCACCCGTGGCCGACGAACAGGGCGGCGTTCGACGCGCTTCTCACCAGCGAGGCCGACCTCCAGCGGAACCGCCCCGATGAAGCAGAAGCGCGCCGACGCGATCGGGAAGTGCAGCTCGGCTACCTCAACGAGGGGCGTGGTACCTCCATCGGAGACGCAGCCACGGATCTAGAGATGGCGCGCCAACGCACGCTGGACGACCTGCGAGCGGCTTCGTTTTCGGAGGAGCAAGCATCACTCATGCTGCGCTGCGATGCGCATCAGCGTATTCGCCAGATCGACCCCGTCGACGGCACCTGGTGGGAGGCCGAGGGGCAACGCCTCTACCCTGATTGGCAGTTCAATCCCTGCGGAACGATCCCGCATCTCATGGCTGTCATCAGCGCCGCACCGCCGGGCCAACATCCTGCATCGCTGCGAGGCTTCATGACCCACGCGCAACCCTGGCTTCGTCGCGACGGCCACCCGTGCTCACCCCGGCTCTGGCTCATCGGCGGCGGGGACCCACAGCCTGTCCTCGACGCTCTTTCTGCCACTCCCTTCCGCTGAGCCGCGCACTCCCCGCGACTGCACCCAACGCTTGAAGCGCTGCCAGCTGGACGCGCGCTGTGTGCCGGTTGCCGGCGGGGTCACCGCCCGCCGGTGATCCGCGAAGTCGGAGATGTAGCGCGATCGGCCCGTGCGACCTTCGTCGGGCACGGCGAATCTTCCCGGCGTCGGTAGCCGCGACTGACGGAAAGAGCTGACAAGGCGCTGAGCGCCAGAACCTGCGCTGATTTGGGTGTGGCGCCAAATAACGGGTGATTTGTGGTCGAGCAATACAATTCAGCCAGATAGTGACCTCCCGGCCGATGCGGTAACTCTCGATGGTCTCAATCCGCTCGAAACATGGCGCAATTGAGGCGAACAGTAGGTCTGAAGCAATATGCTCTCTCCGTTCCGATCGCTACAGAATGGAAGAAGCTATGGCTCAGCGCACACTGGTGCAACTCATCGACGACCTCGACGGTACGCCAATCGAATCCGGGCAGGGGCGCGCGGTGGAGTTCGCCTTCGATGGCAACTCCTACGTCATCGACCTCTCCGATGAGCACATCGAAGGACTCCGAAACGCCCTTGCCGACTACGTGGCCGCGGCGCGCAAGGCGAGCAGCAGGGCGGCTGGCCGTTCGACCGGAACAGCACGTCGGACGCCGAAGGAAGATCTCGCTGCTATCCGAGACTGGGCGAGCAAGAACGGATACACCGTCTCCAGTCGTGGGCGAATCGCTCAGGAGATCCGGGACGCCTACGACGCAGCGCACTGACCGCCGAGTCGCAACCGCGATCGAGAGAGCAACCGGCAACAACCAGGCCGCCGCAGGCTGCGGCACCGTGCGCCGTGGAATGCTACTGCTCTGCTCAGGGTTGGAAGTTGCGTGATCGACGAAGTTTGGGACGTGTTGATTGTTGGCGAGGGAGAGCGCGCCGAGGCTGCGGTCCGTTCCGCGACTGCAGCCGGTCGTTCGGCCATGGCCGTCCCTTCGTTCACAAGCCCACTCGCGAATCAGGCAGGTGCTTCTGACGGCACTGGCCCGTCCCTACGGCTCGAGGGCACGCCGGTGATCATCGCGACGGGCCAGACGGTGCTGGCGAAGCAGATCGTTTTCACCGCAGCACTCGACCCGCTCAACTACTGCACGATCTGAGCGGGGGCTCGGTTCGGGCCGAGCGTTAGGCGCCTCGCCCGAACCGAGCCTCACGCTGCCAGGAAGGTCAGCACCTCTCGCCCGTAGTCCTCGTAGTGCTGGAAGAGGAAACCATGGCCAGCGTCGCTGTACACCACAACTTTTCCACTCCGCAGCACGTACGCAGACTGCAAGCTTGAATGCGGCGGTGCCATGACATCGTGGGCGCCAGCTCCAATCAGAACCGGGCCGGAAATCTCGGACAAGCGATCGAACACACCAGCTCCGAATGAGCGGATGGCGTCGATGCTCGAGCGAGTTGCCTCCGGGCTGACCGCTGCGCCCGAGGCCTCGAGACGAACATCCAGACGACGGAGAGACGCGATTCCGAGCGCCTTCGCTTCTGGCGTCTGCGGGAAGAAGAGGTACAGAAAGTCGTTGTCGTCGTTCTCTTCGCGGCCCGCGATCTGCCAGACCTTGGCGCTGGCCATCGGCTGCCCATCGATGGTGCCGGGAGTGCTTCCGGAGAACACAAGACGGCGTACCCGCTCTGGATGATCTAGCGTTGTGGTCGCCGCGACCATGCCGCCCATGGACCAACCAAACAGGTCAACCTGCGACAATTTCAGAGCGTCCAGGAACTCCACGAGGCCATCGGCGATCTCCGATATGGACGACCCCGCGGTGCCGCTAGAGGCATTGATTCCCCGGTTATCGAACACGATCACATCGCGCTCTGCGGAGAGAATTTCCAGGAACGCGGGATCCCAGTGATCCATCGTTCCGCGGAGGCGGATCACCATGACCAATGGAGTCTGACCGCGCGGCCCGAAACGACGGTACGCAAAGGTCGCATTGGGCCCCGTGATTGTCTGCGTTTCCGCGAGATCCGACTTGTATTCCTGCACGATGTACTGCCTTTCGGTCAAGCGACGCCTCGAAGGTAACTGCTTTGATCGACGCGAGCGTGTCCCTCCGAAGGGCAGCGAGCGCAGCCTGTGGCGCGCCCGGGCCCTACACGCACGAAGGCGCAAGAACCCGGTCGAAGACGGACCATCTGTTGACAGGCTTGGTTGACGGCGTCCGGGCGACGGGTCTCGTCAGCGCGCGCCTCGCCGCCGAGGGCCATGCGCTGTTCTCGCGAGACCGCCACTCGAGCATGCACCTCCCGGGGACAGGCCGAGCAGCGCCATTCTCGCTAGCGTCATCGCTACTCCAGCCCGGCCTCGGAAGGCGGGGCGGTAGAAGGGGGTGCGTGCTGATCAGAGAAACCAGCCGCGACGGCCACGGCACCGCAGCGTCGGACCGAGTACGGCTCCAGATGGGCGCAACGCTCAAGGCGCCACGGGTGATGACCGCCCTTGCGGCGCCGAGCCCTCAGCCTCTCCAACTGAAGGCCAGGCAGACGGAGTCTCCGGTGAGAGTCCTCACGTGTCGGACGACTTCCTCATCTCGAACCGATTGCTCCTTCTGAAACGGAGCAGGCGGGAGCGAGCTGAACCCACATCGGCAAACCGATGAGGGTCGGCGTCTGCCCCATCCAATAACTCCAACCACTCACACCGACAGCGGCGCTTCCACAGCTCGCGTAATAGTAAGGAGTCCATCATGACCACGAAGATCACGCTCATCATCGACAACCCCGCCGACGTAAACGCTTTCGAACAGCACATCCCCGCGCTCCTCGAAAGCGCCGGCAACATTCCGGCCCTGCAGCGACTCGAATCAGCGAAGGTGTGGCCGAAGGAAGACGGAACGCCCACGCCGGCCCACCGCACGCTCGACCTGTACTTCGCGGCGTACGAAGACGCATCCGCAGCTGTTGCATCCGAAGCCGGCGGAAAGTTCTTCGGACAGCTTGCCGCCGCCGGAGGCACCTTCACTGGCCTGTTCACGGACGTTGAGCGATGACAATCACTGATTACGACGTCATCGTCGTCGGCGCTGGCGCCACAGGCGAGAACGTGGCGGACTACGCGCACAAGCGCGGCCTCTCAGTCGCGATCGTCGAATCGGAACTCGTGGGCGGCGAATGCTCCTACTGGGCCTGCATGCCGTCCAAGGCGCTGCTGCGCAGCGGGCACGCACTCGCCGCCGCGAAGCGCCTCGATGGCGCGAAGCAAGCCGTGACCGGTCACGTCGACGCGCAACGGGTGCTCGCTCGCCGTGACGGATTTACGTCGCACTGGAAAGACAACGGCCAGGTCGCCTGGCTTCGATCAGCGGATATCCCGCTACTGCGTGGACATGCCCGCATTACGGGAAAGAAGACGATCGAGGTCGACGGGCAGACCCACACCGCCCGAGCTGCGATCGTCATCGCGACGGGCTCGCTCCACGCTCTGCCGGACATCCCTGGTCTCGCCGAGTCCAACCCGTGGGGGACTCGAGAAGCGACGAGCGCGCACGCGGTCCCCGAGAGCCTGCTTGTTATCGGCGGCGGAGTCGCGGGATCTGAGCTGGCGACTGCATGGGCGTCACTTGGTTCGAAGGTCACGCTCTTAGCGCGCCACACTCTCCTCGGAGACATGGAACCGTTCGCCGGCGAACTTGTCGCCATGGGGATGCGACAACTCGGCGTCGACGTCCGAACAGACGTCACCCCTACCAAGGTGACCCGCGACCCCACCGGTCTCATCACGGCCACGCTCAACGACGGATCGAAGGTCACAGCCAGCGAAGTACTTGCGGCCACCGGACGTTCCCCGCACACCCGCGACCTCGGCCTCGAGACGGTCGGAATCACCGCGGGAGACTGGCTGACGGTTGACGACAGCATGCTCGTCGATGGAACGGACTGGCTCTACGCCGTCGGCGACGTCAACAACCGCGCTCTCCTCACTCACCAAGGCAAATACCAGGCTCGAGCCGCAGGCGAAGCCATCGCCGCACGACATCACGGCACAGCACTTCACGTCGAGCCGTGGGGCAGTCACGTTGCCACCGCCGATCATGCGGCAGTACCGCAGGTGACGTTCACTGACCCAGAAGTCGCAAGCGTCGGCCTCACCGAGGCGCAGGCGCGAGCGCAGGGACTGAATATGCGCGCCGTCCAATACGAACTCGGCCACGTCGCAGGTGCCTCCTTGCAAGCAGACGGCTACAGCGGGCGCGCGAAAATGGTCGTCGACCAGGACCGGAACGTCATCGTGGGCGTGACCTTCGTCGGTCAAGACGTCGCCGAGATGCTGCACGCCGCGACGATCGCCGTCGTGGGAGAGGTCCCGATCGACCGGCTCTGGCATGCGGTGCCGGCGTATCCGACGATGAACGAGATCTGGCTGCGCCTCCTCGAGACGTACGGCCGCCCGAACTAGCGGCGGCGATACGGGGCCAACGACCGGTGGCGCTCCCTGCGACAAACGCGGGAAGCGCCATCGGTCGTTTGGGATTGCCTCACCGAGATCAATCGTCTGAGCGATGCAGTGCGACAGACACCTTGGCGGCTAGCCTAGGCTGAACCGATTGATGCGGTTGAGTAGAACGATGGCACGCCCAGAACGTTGAAGCATTCTGAGCGCGCCATCTCGGTTGATTTCGCTTATCGACTACAACTCTGAGTGGTTCCAGTCGCCGCTATCCGTCGGGGGATTTGCGAGGAGCGTCCGCATATACCGCCGGACGTCGTTCCAGGACGAGAGCGTACCCACCCCAACGATCGTTCGAGGCGCGGTCGTCGAGTTGTTCGACACACTGAACGCGTAGTCGGAGATCGCTCCCCACGAGTTCTCCAATCGCTGCTGCAACATCGGAAGGCCCCCATAGTAAGACGTCGGGTTCGCAGTAACATCGCGCATCACGCCGAACACATCATTGAAGCGAACCGCTTCCGACGTGTACTGGACGAGCAACATCAGGGACCGTGCCACGGCCTGCTGATTTCCACCATAGGGGTTGGTTGCACCTGCCAAATTCTGCACCGAGTAGATGACGTCCCGGTACGAGACTGGCATACTCTCTCGACCGCGTCCCGCGGCTCGCACCAAGCTGTTGTAATCGCTTGCGAAGTTCAAGGACTGCACGTACCCGTACTGGAGCAGCGACCCGCCGTGGTGATCACCCATTGTCCGCATTGTGTCTTGAAGGGCGGGAGCATCGGCGAACGAAAACACATGACCGTCGGATGTCTCGTAACCAACGACGTATAAATTGTTCGGCTGAAGCCACAGCCGAACAGACTGTCCCTCGAAGGAGAGCTGGACCCGAATCAGCCCGTTTGCCGGCCACTGAGTCGTGGAGACGCCATCCCGAAAGTTGTGACCGGACGCAGCTTGGATGCTACGGATGAGGGCATCGTACTGACTCGCCTGCGTCGGGCTCGCGGAAACTCCGAGGTTCATATACGTATCCGCCCAGTCATTTGGATTGACGTCCGCAGCGGCCTTGCGCGGCGCGATAAGAGTCGCACCCATCACCAAAGTGATTACAACTAGAAGTATCGCAGTCAGTCGCATTCTCAAAGTCGACACATTGTCGAATCGTTTCGTGTTCATGTTTTCCCCTGTTGAGTATGTCCGGGATTTCGCGGACGTGACCCAACGGTAGCGGCCATGAACCGTTCGATCGTGTCCCAATCGGGGACACTTTAATGCGTTTTGACCTTTGAATTTGTAAAGCCTACGAAGTACTCGTTCAGGCTACTGTTTCCACAGTGTCAATGGTCGATTGGACGCTTACTGACGGATGCGGATGCCATGATCTCAACGATGTGTGCTGCGAGTCGGCGATAGTCGTTGGCTGATCGTAGCCGACCGTCATTGCTGTCTTCCGTGCTGCTGAATGGCGGTATGAAAGTCATTAGTGTTGTCTCCTCGCAGAATGAAGACGAGGTGTGATTGAGCGAAGCGGCTGCACGGTCTACCAGGCCACTGGGTCGGGTTCGGAAACCGGGAAGACTACTCGGGGTCGGCATCCCCAAGACATATACCGATGGCGAAGGGAGAGTTTCCTTCATCGCCTGGCGGATTTCATGAAGCCCGGAACGCCACTCCTTCGCATCGCGTAGCTGCGCGGCGTCAGAGATCCCTCCGATCAGAAGGACTGCATCGAACCGCCAGTCCGTCCTCGTAGCCGCCAGCCGCACGATGTCAGAGATCACTCCCGCTGGGGTCTCCGAAAGTTCAACCGTCACTCCGCAATGTGTGTTGGCGCTCAGTGTCCGAGCAAGGAAGCCGGGCAGTGCGAGGTCGTGACTCCGAACACCCCACCCGCTTGCCGCGTCGGTTCCCAGTATGAGTACCCTTCGGGTCTTCGGCCCCCGGGCGTGCACCACCCGGGGGCTATCCGGACGCGGCAGATAGAGATAGGTTGCCCGGGTTCTGGCGAAGTAGAGTCGCGCCGCAGCAGCGATCAAGAATTTCATAGACACTGACGCCTCCTTGGCTGCCGGCGTGGTGGTTGAGTCCGAGCGCTTCGGGTGAGCGCGAGACGAGCTGCGATCACATGACGCGGCTGGTTGGAACGGAACTCGGTCGTGACGACATCAAGGCAGCGGGGCGCTTACATCGAAGTTCTGCTTGAACACATCGTCCGGATCCCACGCAGACTTCACCCGGCGAAGGCGCTCGAGCGTTGCGGGTGGGTACGCTTCGAGAATGTGCTCAGCACGATGGTCGCTCTCGAAACTGAGGTAGAGGCCGTCCATGTGCTGGTGCACGGGAGCCCAGGCCGAATCGAACCTGCCGCCGCCTCGCAGTGAGACCGCTGTCGCGGAGATCAACTGGTGGCGGTGCGCATACGCGGTGGCGGAGGCGTCGACGTCATTGATCGCTCCTCCCACGGAACGAAGCTGCACCATGTCGGCGCCGCTGCTCTGAAGCAGGTCGGCGATGCTCGCCGACGTGTCGCCGTCCAGGTGATTCAGGAGACCGCTGTGGGTGGTCGCTCCCTGCTGTCCGGTGTGCGGCTCCCCGCTTGTGAGCGGCACGTTCGCGTATGTCGTCACCACACCGCGCTGGCCTGCCAGCCCTGGAAGCCGCAAGAATGGTTCGATCGCGGCGGTTGCGAGGTCCACGTCATCGCCGTCGAAGACGATGGTTGCTTGCGCGAACGCTCGCGGGCCTCCACCAAGGTAGAGGAACGCGGACACGCTGCGCGGAGCTGCTTCGAGCGTGGAGCCCCACTCGCGAAGGAACTCCGTCAAGTTGGCAGGCTGGTACACCGCGGTCACTTGGACGACTGCAGGAACCTTCGCCGCCTCAAATTCGAAGTTGGTCACGATGCCCACATTCGCCCCGGCGCCACGGATTGCCCAATACAGATCCGGCTCGTGCGACTCAGACACGAGGTGAGTCGTACCATCGGCCGTCACGACCTCCGCGCTGCGGAGGTGATCGATCGTCAGGCCGTGCGAGCGACCGAGGAGGCCAATGCCGCCGGTCGTGGCGAGGCCGCCGACCCCGACGTCCCCGGAGTCGCCGGAGCTGATCGCGAGGCCGTGTGGTTCAAGTGCGCGCGCGACAGCTCCCCACCGCGCTCCAGGCCCGACGCGAACTCTTCGGTTTCCGAGATGGTCCACTCGGTGCATGGCGCGCAGATCGATGACGTCCCCGCCGACGTTCGTGGAGATGCTGCTGATGCCGTGACCGCCACTACGGATGGCGAGGGCGCGGCCGGTCTCGCGGGACGTCGTCAGAGCCTCGGCGACCTCGGCGGTCGTGGTCGGAAGGAAAACGCGGGCCGGGCTGCCGGTGCTCGAGTAGACGTGACGGACACTGTCATAGGCCGGGTCCTCGGGGCTGATGACCTTCATGCGTCGTGACCCGATCATCAGGCAGACGGCCCTGAGACGGGGCCCGTACCGCGTTCGACAAAGTACTGGAGCGCTGTGTCGGAGAGGTCGCTTGTGCCGGCAACGAGCTGCGCGACGTGATCCCCGATCTGCGCGGCGTCGATCCATCGACGATCGTCGATACCTGCTTCCTGCCGCGCCCGTGTCCTGACAACACCGAGGATGAGTTGATGAATGCGCGGACCGCGGCCGCCGAGTTCGGCAGCAAGGGTCACCGTCAACGATTTTGTGGCCGCGGCACTCAGCGCGACGCCGGCGCTACCAGGGAAGGGAAGGTCGGCGCTGAGCCCGTTGAGCTGCATCAACGCTCCGGAACGTGACATCCGCGGCAGGAAAGCTCGGAAGAGGCGGAAGACACTCGTGAGGTTGCCGTCGAGGAGCCGTTGCCACTCTTCGTCTGTGAGATCCAGAGCGCCCTTTCGCCCCTGGTCGCCCCATGACGCGACAGAGATCACGACGCCGTCGAACGGGCCGAACTCCTCGGCCAATGCGGTCACGTCGTTCTCGAGGTCAGCGCTCATAGCGTCGAGGACGCGCGTCTCCAAGCGGCCCGCTTCGTCTCCTTCCGATCCACGCTTGGCGAGCTGGTCGAGTCTGCCTTGGTCGCGACCGGTCGCGATGACCGTTGCTCCTGCTGCCAATGCGGCCGCGACGACGCCCTCGCCGACACCGCCACTACCACCGACCACTACGACGGTGCGACCGCGCAGGTCGGGGCGGCTCTCAGGGGCCCAGGTCGAGGTACTTGTCGGAGTTGTCATCGCGGTCATTCCTTCTCTTCGGTGCTGTCGGATTCGAGCAAGTCGATGTGCGCAGCGATCGCGGTGAGCGCCGTGCGGAGGTGGTCGAGTTCAGTGGGTGTCAGCGCGGCCCCAAACCACGTTGCGGCTGCGCGCAAGTGCGGCCCGACTGCGTCCGAGTGAGCCGCTTTCCCGGGGGCCGTAAGAGCGATGATCGACCCGCGACCGTCGGTACCCGGACTCGGGCTGCGGGTAATGAGGCCGCGGCTCTCCAGCCGACGGAGCTGGTGGGCTAGGCGGCTGGAGTCCCAACCGATAGACGCCGCGCACTCGCTCGGCCGAGCGGTGCCGCCGTATTCAACGAGGTGCGCCAGCACCGTGAACTCTGCTTCTGAGAGACCTGCGTCCCCTCGAAGATCCCGACCGACATGACGACGCAAACGCTCCGTCACCGTCTGCAGTCGTTGCCAAGCATCGAGCTGTTGGTGTGACAAACGGTTAGCCATGTAATCCTCCAACAACCTGACGCGTCAGGTATTCCGCGTGCCCTCCTCTCGTCGTGTGACCAATGTCCGCCGCGCTGGGGGAGCCACTGACCGCTGTCGTCGTCCGGGGCTCCGGGCGTTCGGCTTGCGGCCTACGGCTTGACCCGACGGATGCGGTGTTGGTGTCGGGCCTGTCCCGTTCCACCAACGACTCCAGCCCTGCGATGCCTCGTGCAGCGTAGGTACGACGGTGCCTGAATGCGCCGGTTTCGACCTGCCCCAGGTGGGGACAGGCTGGCGAGCAGGCCGGCACTTAGCGTCGAGCCGTAAGGAGCAGTTGGCAGGGACCTGCTGACCGCTGACGTGTCCTAGGAAGGCGCGTGCCCGCCCATGCCGACCAGCAATGAAGGACGAAATGACTGACATCACGACGGACTACTTGATCATCGGTGCTGGCTCCGCCGGCTCCGTCGTGGCGGCTCGGCTGTCGGAAGATCCAACGGTCAGAGTTACGCTGCTGGAAGCCGGCGGAGACTTCAAACCTCCAGCCGCCGCCGACCCAAGTCGGTGGCGAACGCTTGCGCAATCGGAGCTTGACTGGGGCTTCGTCACCGCTCCACAGCGCGGTGCCGCGGGGCGGTCGATCGCCTACCCGCGAGGCAAAGCAGTCGGCGGAACAAGCATGATCAACGCGATGATGCACGTCTGGCCAGAACGCGCGGACTTCGACGCGTGGCCGACGACCGGAGCAACGAAGTGGTCGTTCGACGAGGTTCTCCCGTTCCTCCAGAAGGCGGAGACGGTTCACCCGCACGTCGACGCGTCGCTTCACGGGCAGGCGGGCCCATTCACGGTCCGAGCGGAACCGCCAAATGACTTCACTGACGCTGCGGTCGGTTCGCTGACGTCGATCCGGCATGCTTGGGCCGGGAGGTTTCCTCTCGCGATCAAGGACAACTCTCGGGAGACGGTCGCCGACGCGTACCTCACCCCGGAGGTGCGCAGTCGCCCGAACCTCACGATCGCTTCGGACACAGTCGTTACGAAGCTCCGCTTCGATCAGAACCAGCGGTGCATCGGCGCCGAGTTCACGCGCAACGGCGTCCCTGAATGGATCGTCGCGCGACGTGAGGTGATTCTGTCGGCTGGCGTCATCGGCACACCCCACCTCCTGCAGGTGTCAGGGGTGGGTGACACCAAGCATCTCCAGGAGCTAGGGATTGCACCCATCTCCCATTCGCCAGAGGTCGGCAGGAACTTCCGCGATCATCCGTTGCTGATCATGGCGTACCCGTCCAGTAGCCCCGTGTCTGCCGTGGACCAACGCGTCGAGGCAGGCGCGCTGATCTACAGCAGCGACGAACAAGTCGAGCCGGATCTGCACGTGTTCACCATGCGAAACGACGCTCCGGACGGCAGCAGTTCTGTAGCCATTGGCGTCGCCGTCCTTCGCCCGCAGAGCACTGGTTCAGTGGTCGCGTCGAGCGCAAGCATCAGCGATCCGCCGGCCGTTGACCCGAACCTGCTCGGCGAGGTCGAGGACGTGCGACGTCTCGCAGCCGGAGTTGAGATAGTTCGCGAGCTGGCGACGTCGTCAGCCCTTCGGCAGTTCACATCTTTTGAGGTCCTGCCCGGCCCGAACACCGATACCGCGGAGTCCCTTGAACGCCGGATCCGTGACCTTGTCGGCTTCTACTGGCATGGAGTCGGGACCGCGCGCATGGGCAGCGACCAACGGGCGGTTGTCGATCCGGACCTCCTGGTCCGAGGCGTCAGCGGGTTGCGAATCGTCGACGCGTCAGTGATGCCAGCGATGGTGAGCGCGAACACGAACGCGACGGTCCTCGCTATCGCTGAACGCGCCGCGCACCTCATTAAGCAGCGTGCAGCGGAGAGAAGCGGGGCAACTCCGCTGACGGTCGGCGCTTAGCCCCTGACGTGATGAGCCTGTCGGTAGGCGTTCGGAGCTACCCCGAGCTGCGCGGTGAGGTGGCGGCGGAGCGAAGTTGCAGTCGAGTAACCGACCGCGGATGCAACGTCGTCAATGGTGAGGTCCGTCGTCTCCAGCAGCCGCCGAGCCGCCACAACTCGCTGCTGCGTGATCCATTTGCGCGGCGACAGGCCGGTCTCGGCGTGGAACTTTCGGGCGAAGGTACGCTCGCTCATGTGCGCGTGCTTCGCCAGCTCGACAGTCGTCAGCATGTCGGACAGATGCTCTAAAGCCCACGCTCTCGTATTGGACGTGGATAGGTCAGGTGCGTCAGGCACAGGCCGTTCGATGAACTGCGCCTGCCCACCTTCGCGGTGGGGGGCGACGACGCACCGACGGGCGGCGTGATTCGCTAGCTCAGCCCCATGGTCTTCCCGGATGAGGTGCAGGCAAAGGTCGATTCCGGCGGCGGCTCCGGCGGAAGTGAGTACTCCCGCGTCGCCGGTAAATAGCACGTTCTCGTCTAGCTCGATCTGTGGGAACCAGGATCGGAAGAGGGGCGCACACTGCCAGTGCGTGGCGGCCTTGTGTCCGGTGAGAAGCCCGGCCGCGGCCAGTGTGAATCCGCCGGTGCAGATGGACACGAGCCGGGCGTCTGTCCGAACGCGATCAAGCGCCGCGGCCATCTCGTCTGAGAGCGACGGACGCAAGAACGTGGGCTCCACCGGTGTGACGATCACAGTGTCGGCTCGCTCGAGCGCTTCGAGGCCGACGGTCGGAACCACCGAGAAGCCGGCGTTGGTCATGATGGCAGCTCCGGTAGGGGTACAAAGGTCAACCCGGTAGACGCCATCCGTTGCGCCGAACACCCGAGACGGAATTCCCAGCTCGAACGGGTATGCGCCTTCCTGGGCGAGAACTACAACTCGGTGCGGGTCATCGACCGTCATGGCTGAATTGTATCGGAACCTGACGTTCGTCCGTTGGGCGTCTCACCATCGGCGCCTAGCGTCGGAAGTATCGCTGAGAGCCCGCCCGCAGTGTTTGGGTTGAACGGCGCAGCCGCGTGAGCTCACTCTGTCTTCTCGAAAGACGAAAGGGCTCGCCCGCCCGCTTCGTTTGAACTAGTCGCGGGAGATCTCTCGCTATCTGCTGCTTTACAGGCGTTCTACTGCTTGTTAAGCACACGGGCAGCGGCCCTCTTTCGAACCATCGGATTGCTCGACTCGCGTACTTTCGCGACACGGCACGTGACTAAAGCGTAAGGGAAGATGAATGGCGTGTGATTGACGGCCTCGACGAGATTGCCAAGGTCGGATCGATTGAACCGATAAGCGAGCTTCGCCATCATGTGGTCGAACTAGTTCGCCTCTACGCTCGCGGACTCAGCGAAGAGTAAGCGACTGCATCGGGGTTCGGATGGGGTTCGCCGAGCGTCGTGGATGCGTCTTCTAACTGCGGACGAGCGGCAGGCGCTTCGAACGGCCCTCGGGAGTCGGTGTTCTTAAAAGGCGTTTTGACCAACGCCGAGCGCAGCGCAGCAAGCGCTGCCTCGCCTACGGTGCCCGGGAGCGCATTGAACGCAACCAGCACATTTCCTCGGCCGCCGGGGATAAGTAGTGTCTGGCAATCAAGCGTGACAAACCCGAAGCCGTCCATATATTGCCGCACAGGGCCCAGGTGATGAGGGCGCGCATCGTGACGCGACCACAGTCGACGGAAGTCGGCATCTCGGACGGAGAGGAGCCCGACGATTTCTTGCAAGCGCCGATCGAAGGGGTTGCTGTTGAAGCGTAGGGTCGCAACTGTCCGCGCGGCAGTATCCTCCCAGTCGTCGAAGCCCTGTCGGGCTTCGTCGCTGAACACAACCAAGGGCAGATTGATGCCCGCACGAAGTCCGCCACCCGTCATTGCCGTTGCTAAGTCGTTGACGGCAACTACATCCTGGTTACTGTCCATGACGTACGCTGGCGTGTCGGTCCACTGTTCGAGCAGAACGCGAACGCCTTCATCGATCCGATCTGCGACCTCTGGCTCGCTCTCAAAAACAAACTCGCCGGAAGCTACGCAAGCGAGTCGTCGCAGGTACTCGAGGCCCGCGCCGTCGAGTCGAAGCGCTCGGCCGAGCGCCTCGATGACTTGTGTCGACGGCTGCCGATCGCGCCCCTGTTCCAGACGCAGGTAGTACTCCTGGCTAATGCCGGCGAGCTGTGCCACTTCGTCTCGCCGCAGCCCTTCAACGCGGCGTACGTTCATGCTCTTGAGCCCGACGTCTTCGGGCTTCAAGAGCGCGCGTCTAGCGCGGAGGTAGTCACCGAGCGGAGAGGGATTCGTGCTCGCCATCGTCCTGTGTCCTTCCGAGGCGGTGCCCCAGGCGGGCACTAGGTTGGCGGTCCAAGCTCGGCAGCCGAAGCTGCACTGAACCATGCAGTTCGCACGCGGTTTCTCCAAGTGCTTCGCTCCGAAGCGTCGTGGAAGAACGGCTTGCGTTCCAGGTGGAGGGCGTCCGCTCATGCTGACACCCACGCGTGATTGGGCCCTACTCCTCTATTGTCGCGCGATCTTGTGGGTACTGTAAGCCGGCCGCGGTGGAGAGGGTGTCCCTCCTGGGGGCACTTACGCAGACTGCACTGGTCGTACACTGATGAAATGCCCCTAAACAACGGCGCGGTTGAGCGGCGCACGAAGCTCGGCCAGCTCATCGGGCCGTGGAAAAACGTGCCTGCCCTCGTTTACGACCGACACCTCGACGTCGTTGTCGCAAATGATCTCGCTGGCGCCGTGCAAGAGTCCTTCAGAGTGGGTGCCAACCTGGCGCGCGCCACCTTCCTCGAGGCCAACCTGGACAGCTCCCTCGGGGACGTAAACCAGAAGCGCGATCAGGTTGCAGCCGAGTTGCGGGAGGCTGTCGCAGAGCAGGGAGAAGACGACGGCTACGTCAGCCTTGTCGGCGAACTGGCCGCTTTAAGCGATGCTTTCGCAGAGGCTTGGGCGGGTGACGTGCAGCCAGCGTCCGACGGAGTCTTTCGCTTCAATAATCAACTTGTAGGAACGCTTGGTCTTGCGTATCACCGGTTCCGCGTTGCCGGGCCCGACGCAGACACGCTTCTCGTATGGCGGGGAGCGGACACGGAGTCGACCGAACGGCTCGCGGCCCTGGCGAGGTATCCGATCAGTGACGCGCAGTGACGCCGACGCCGACCATTCGTCGAGACGCCGGTGCTGTATCGGCCAACGCGTCATATTTGAGCGCGTACGCGGCGATCTGATGTCTCCGTCCCTGTCGAGGATGCGCACAGCACAGGCTCATGGTATTCGCCTGCGTGGCGGGCCAGTGTTCCGCAAGCCGTGTGCTGGCGTGGGAGTTTAGTACTTTCAGACGGTTTAGCCGGCTCAGAAAAAGTTGCGGGTGCAACGGGGCGCGTACTCTCCGACGGGAAACACGCGAGCGCAAAGTGGCTTGTTTCAACCGGCCCTCGCAGCGATCCCAGGATCGGAGGCGAGTGATGCCGGCCTAGGGCACGACGCCGCGTTCGCTACCATGCCACGATCACGCTACGGAACGCTCCGGCGCGAGCACCGCAGATCCCGCTGCGGAACGCTCTGGCGCGAGCGCCGCATCCTGCTCGACCCTCGACACACGTTGCCTCAGAGCTTCGACTGCTGATGCAGCACGGCTCCCGGCTTGCGCATGGAACACCACAAGTACGTGCCCCTTCGTGCCTGGGACGACGAAGGTCTGGCAAGTCAACGAGACGGCGCCGAAGGGCGGAATCATCTGGTCAATCGGGCCGACGTAGTGAGGGCGCGCATCGTGCCGAGCCCACAGACGTCGAAAGTCGGGGTCATTGAGATAGAGCCTTCCGACAATCTCGTGAAGCCGTGGATCGTTGGGGTCCGATCCGTATCTGAGTGTGGCGACAGTCCGGATCGCGGTCTCTTCCCAGTTCGGATCGGCGGCTCGCGCGGCGGGGGAGAAGACGAGCTGTGGGAGGTTCACTCCCGGCTCCAACGCACCCGGTGCCATTGCGCGAGCGAGATCGTTAGATAGCACCACGTCCTGGTTGCCGTCCATCAGATAAGCGGGCGTGTGCTTCCACTGTGAGAAGAGCGCTCGCATGCTCATGTCCATGGCGGCGGGAAAGCCGTCGGAGTCTGAGGTCGGCCGCCCGTCGGACTGCAGCCGAACTAGCCGCGTCATGTACTCGACCGCAGCAGCATCGAGCTGGAGCGCCCTGCCGAGAGCTTGGAGCACTTGAGTGGAGGGCCGGGTGTCGTGCCCCTGCTCGAGGCGAAGGTAGTAGCCCGCGCTGACATCCGCGAGTAGCGCGACCTCGTCGCGGCGCAAGCCTGCAACTCGCCGCCGCGACACGATCGGCAGGCCGACGTCCTCGGGCGATACGAGCGCGCGACGCGCCCGTAGGTACTCACCAAGTGGAGTTCGAGATGCGTTCATTTCGCGAGCCTTCCGCCTCCGCCGGGGGACCGGCATGAGAAGAGTCTCGCGAACACAACGACGCATGCGCATCGGCAAAACGACGCAGATCTCGCTGCGCGGCGCTACGAAGCGACGGCGCGAAGGCCTGTCACGGAGGAGAGCTGGCCCCGGCGACTCACGCCGAGCTTTGTAAACGCATGGCGGAGGTGCGATCCCACCGTTCGGTGTGAAAGGTACATCTGATCAGCGATTTCCTTGTTGCTCAACCCCTGCGCTGCCAGCCGGGCGACCGCAAGCTCCTGGGATGTGAGGGTGGCGTCGGCCCGCAACTCGTCTGGGTCCGCCGAGGTGGAGGGGACGGCACGGATGCCGGCCGCGCGTAGCTCCTCACGTGCACGGTCGGCCAGAATCACCAGGCCGAGGGCTTCGAACACGTCAAGTGCACCGCTCAGGTGCTCTCGAGCCTCGACGATGCGTCGCTCGCGGCGGAGCCACTCGCCGTACAGCAACCGGGTCCGCGCGACGTGGAGGCTGGCATCTGCCTGGTCACGGCCCGCCTCGATACTTGCGCGGAAAAACTGCTCGGCCAGGGGGCCATCCTCCATCAGCGCACGCACACGGTCGATGAGCACTTGCACGGATGGTGCTCTCGTGGCTTCAGCTACCGGTCGCGCCATCGCAAGCCAGCGAACGAGCAGGTCCGCCCTGCCAACTTGAACGGCGGAACCCGCGAGCTGGCCACCTGCCCACAACCCGACGGGCCCGTACTCCATGGCGCGGCCAAGTTCGTCGACAGCTCTTCCGTGATCGCCGGTGTTTGCGGCGACGATAGCCGCCGCCCACGCAGCGGTGGCAGCGACCCGAGCGAATGAGGGGGCACCGGGAAGCTCGGCGACCAGAGCGAGCGCCGCACGGGCATCCTCGTGCTCGCCTCGAAGCGCGCGTCCGCGGGCGAGTGCAGCGCCGGCCATGCCGGCAACGATTGGAAGGTTCAGGTCGGTAGCGAGACGCAGCGCCAGTTCCGCGTCCTCGATGCCCGCTTCGATTCGACCGCGATTCAGTCGGACGGTGCTGCGCCCACAGACCGCGGTCACCTCGTCACTCACTCTGCCGGTCGAGTGGAACAGGTCGACGCCCGTTGTCCAGCAGAGTTCAGCGAGCGCGAAGTTGTTCAGCTCTTCGGCGCAGAACGCCAAGCAATTGAGGAGGATCCCGTGGGTGTCATCCACCTCGCCCCGGAACTGCGCGAGCGCGTCACTGCCGAAACCCTGTGACGGGTCTGCCAGAACCGACGCAACCTCACGCAAAGCTTCCGGTGCCTCGCTCGACGTCGCGGCGACGGCTGCCGCGACGCGCGCGCGAAGAGCGGGCGGCTCTTGAAGGATGTAGCACTTCGCTGCGGCCCAGACGAGCACCTCCATTCGAGCGTCGGCATCCGTAAACGAAGCGGCGAGTTCCAGCAACTGTTCGGCATTTCGGCCCTGATAGACCGCGGTCATGCTGAGCACCCACTCGGTACGCGCGAACCTCAACTTGGTAGCCGGGGTCTGGTCGAGGGGGGCGGCTTCGGCTAGAAGATGACCGCAAAGGGTCGGATTCCCGCCTTGACGCGCGGCCTCCGCCGCTTCGACGAGACGTCGGGCGCGGTCCAAGGCTTGCGGCGACAGCTCCGCCGCTCGGCGCCAAGCGGCAATCGCTTCGCGTTTCGCGCCCTGGCGAGAAGCCGAAGCGGCTGCTGCGTCGAGCGCAGCTGCTACCTCCTCGTCCCACCCGACGGTTGCGGCCGCTCGGTGTCGGGTGCGCCGAGCCTGATCAGTGGCGGCCTCGGCCAGCGTTCGATGCACGTCCGCTCGGGTGGCGAAGTCCGCGGCCTCGTACAGCGCGGAAGCGATGAGGGGGTGTCGGAAGATAAACCTGTTGCCGCTAAGTCGCACGAGCCTTGCGCGTTCGGCTGCGGCGAGGTCATCAAGTTCCATACCGGCCAGTTGAATCGCGGCGAGCACCTCAGCGGCTGGCGCGTCGTCACCGGCTGCTGCGAACAGCATTGCTCGTTGCGTTATGACGGGCAGTTGGCGGGCTTCGGCGAGAAAGACCTGTTCGATCCGCGCCGTCACAGGAACGGGTTCGTCGAACTCTGCGGCGGTCGCATGTTGATCCGACAGCTCGAGGAGTGCGAGCGGATTACCCAGCGACTGCCGGAGGATCCTCGCTTGAACGGTCGGGCTCAGCGACGGTGCCTGCGCATCGAGCAGCGTAGAAGCTTCCTCCGCATCAAGCGGTGGCAGCGTCACGACCTCACGGAACCCATCTTCGCGGCCCGCGCCCTCAGCAACGGGACGGGTGGTGGCGAGGACGAATGCACGCGTTCCCGTCAAGCGATGCGGCAGGAGGGAAATGATGTCGGCGCTGGACGGATCCAGCCAGTGCATGTCCTCGACGAGGATGAGGAGGGGTCCTGCCTGAGCCGCTTCCTCGATAAGCCCGAGAACGGCGAGCCCGAGCAGCAGCTGATCGACCCCTTCTCCCTGCTCGATCCCGAGGACGACATGCAGAGCCGAACGCTGTCTCGGGGGCAATGCCGCAACGCCGCCGAGTATCGGACGGAGTAGCTCGTGGAGGCCACCGAAACCGGTAAGTGACCCAGATCGCACGCCCGAGCAGCTCAGAACGCGGTAGCTCGCAGCCTCGGCCATTCGCACCGCCGTCTGCGCTAAGGCGGTTTTCCCGATACCCGCTTCGCCTACGAGGAGGACTCCGCTTCCCTGGCTGTTGGCGGCGGCGCCAAGCTGCCGTTCCAAGAGGGCGACCGTCTCGTCGCGCCCAATCAATAAGCCGGAAGCCATACGTCGATGATAGTGGCTCACGTCCCAACGAAGCGAGGTGGCCGCCCGTAAGTAGGGCCGCTGCGCTAAACTGAGTGCTTCAACTCAGTTCGGACCTGCACTCTTCTGCTGCACCTGACTATCATTGCGCTCCGGCGGGTTGCTGGCGCTGGACGGCAGGGGGCTTCGCCGCGGCTACCCCTGGCGTGGGTATAACCGTCCCAGGGACACGCTCGTTGCTCGGAGTGCCGCTTAGCGTCAGGGAACTGCCGCATTTTCAGCGGCAGAACCGAAGGAGTCGCCGTGCGGAACACCTTTGCCCCTTTGCCCGCTACTGCGCACATCGCCGATGCTGCGCCGAGGCCGTTACTTCCCCATCTGACCACGTCAGGTCAGGCCGGCCCGCGGCCGCGACGGACACGCACCCTCGTCGGCGAAGGAGGCGTGCGATGACCAGGTACGCGCCGAGATTGCTCCAGGACGACCCACGGGAGTGGCGACGTCGCGGTCTACGATCGCCTGCTGAGATCGCAGCGCTTGTCCAGCGACGACTCATCCCACATGAGCCCTGCTACGGCGACTTCTTCGTCGCGCCCGCGGAGTACAGGATTCGCCGCCAGGGCAACGATCTCGGTACCGCGGATCCGTGGTGACCGTTAGCGCCCATACGAGTGGCGGTCCGACCGGATGAGGAACGTCGGCAGCGACGCACGCATATCCGCTGGTAGAGGCATCGTCCGTCCGACGGCTACTGGACGAAGGGAGGCAGCTCGCACCGCGAACGATAGACAATGTGCAACCTGTCCAGGGGCCGGACCGCAGGTGATTGCGAGCGTCGAGGCTCCCCGCGACAGCTATGACAGCAAAGAGCGGACTGGCGTCGGGTACCAGTCCGCTCTTGCACAGCGCGGGGTCGCCTAAGCGAGGAAGCCGCCGTCGACTGCGAGGTGGGCGCCGGTCACGTATGACGCGGCGTCTGAGAGCAGGAATGCCACCGCCGTGGCAATCTCGTCCGGCCGCCCAACGCGCTGGGCGGGGATCGTCGCCGCGATTCCTGCCGCGTCGGCGTCCAGCATCGGGGTGTCAATGACACCGGGCTGTAGTTCGTTGATTCGGATACCTCGAGCCGCCCAATCTCGTGCGGCAGAGCGTGTGACGCCGCGGATCCCGTGCTTGCTCGCGGAGTAGGCCGCACGCGTCGGGAGACCTCGATCGGCGAAGACGCTGGAGACGTTCACGATTGCGCCCCCTCCCGAATCGGCGATACGTGGAAGCTCGGCCCGCATCGAGTAGAAAATCGACGACAGGTTCACACGGATGGTGTCGTCCCAGGCGGCGAGCGGAAGGTCAGGAAGGTCGGCGCTCTCCGAGGCGATCCCCGCGTTGTTGACGCCGTAATGAAGGATCCCGAACTCATCGACGGTCCTGCTCACGGCGTCGTCGATCTCCGCAGCATTGGCTACGTCCGCTGCGACTACGAGCGCGCGTCCGCCGTCGCGGCGCACCAGCTCGGCAATGCGTTCCAGCGGGTCGCTGCGACGGCCAACGAGCGCTACTGCTGCGCCCCGCTGTGCGAGAAGCAGGGCCGTGGCGGCGCCCATTCCGGTTCCGGCGCCGGTGACGAGCGCAACCTTGCCGTCGAACTCGTGCGAGGTCATTTCGTGTTCCCGAAGTCGACGGAACGCCCGACGCCTGCCCACTGGCGGTCCTCGGCTGCGGTTGCCTCAAGGGTCTTCGCCATGTAGTCGACGGCGTCGCTGCCGAGCAGCAGGTGAAGCGGAGGGGCAGGATGTTCGGCGATCTCGACGAAGACCCGAGCAACGGCCTTGGGATCGATCGGCTGGTTGCCGGAGCTTTCACGCGTTCGGCGGGCCATCGCTCCGACTGTCGCGTCGTACGCAGGGTCGAACGTCGCGACGTTCATTGAGTCGCCGGCCCAGTCGGTTCGCATCGAGCCGGGCTCCGCGAGGATGACGCGGATGCCGAGCGGGGATACCTCTTGGTGAAGCACGCTGGAGAAGCCTTCTACCGCGAACTTCGCGGCCTGGTACGCCCCGAGTCCGGGAGCGGTGAGTCGCCCTCCCACCGAGGTGACCTGGATGAACAGGCCGCTGCCCTGGTTGCGGAACACCGGCAACGCTGCCTGCGTCACGTGCACCGTGCCGTAGAACACGGCGTCCACCTGTGCGCGGAAGGAGCTGAGGTCGGTGTTCTCGATCGGAGCGATGTCGGCGTAGCCGGCATTGTTCACGACGACGTCAAGGCGGCCGAAGGTCTCGACGGCGGCGGCGACGACCGACTCGGCTTGCGCGGGGTCCGTCACGTCCAGCGTGAGCGGCAGGATCCGCTCGCCGTATGTCGCACGGAGATCCTCGAGGGTCTTGGTGTTCCGTGCGGTGGCAACGACTGAGTTGCCGGCGGTGAGGGCGGCTTCGACGATGTCTCGCCCGAGCCCTCGAGAGCTACCGGTGACGAGCCAAACTTGTTCTGACATGAGATCTCCTTGGGTCACGCCTCACCTTACGCAAGGCGTTTGCGTTATGCAACGCAAGCCGGTTGCGTTACTATTCCCGCGTGAGTGAGACCTTCCTGCGCGCCCGTTCCGCCGCCGCCAAAGAGCAGCGGCGTCAGGATCTGCTCGGGTCGGCCCGTGAGCAGGCCGCTGCTCGCGGTGTTCGCGGCCTGACGTTGACGTCCATCGCCGACCGTGCCGGCGTGCACATCTCAGCGGTTCGTCGGTACTTCAGCTCTCGGGAGGAGATCCTCCTGGTGCTTGCTGCCGAGCAGTGGATCGCGTTCGCCGACGAAGTCGAGGCGCTCCTTCGGAATGGAACGGTTGACGACGTTGCCGAGGTGCTGGTCAACGCGATGCTGCGCCAGCCGCTGTTCTGCGATTTACTCGCTCACGCCGCCATCGATCTCGAACGGGCAGTGAGGGAGGACGTCGTCGCCGTGTACAAGCTTGCAGCTGTAGACGCTGTTGAGCGCGCCGGGAAGTGCCTCGAACGATCGCTGAACGCTCTGCCGTCCGGCCTCGGACGGGAAGCGATCGCCGACATCACCGCTCTCGGCGCCGTGCTGTGGCAGTATGCGAATCCTTCGCCAGAGCTGGCGGCTTTGTACGAACGTGATCCTCGGTTAGCGACGGCGCATATCGAACTCGCCCCGCGCCTACTTCGAGCGACGACGGCGCTCCTCGGAGGCTTTGTGGCGCGGGACCGATGAGTCGCAACCTCTGCCTCATGGCTTGCGGTGACGTGGGGGCCGGTGTGCCTGCGATCCCAAACGGTTCGTCCTCCGCCTAGCTGACGACGCGACCGGGGATCGACGGCCGTGGTTGAGTTTGTCGCTCCCGAAGAAGTGCCACTGAACGGGTCGCGATAGCCGCAACGAGCAGCGTCGCGAGTGCGACGGCGAGCCACGCAGCCGCAGTCGAGACCCACCCGGCATCAGCCGACGTCAACATTCGAACGCCGTAGGTCGCGCTCGCGCCGGCGGTGAAGGTCATCGCCCAGAACCCGATAGCGAAGCCACTGGCCAGGTACCGGCGGATGAGGAACAAGTGGGGGAGGAGGAACGCAACCATCGCTCCGGTGAGCACCGTATGGACAACCGACGGCGCTCCGTCAGTGATCGCCCACCAGGCGTTGCCTGCGACCGCTGGAGGTGCAGAGAGGATGGCCAGCGTGGGCAGGAGCGGTGCTGGGATAGAAGGGCCCGTGACAAGGCGAGCCAGAAGCACGCTGCCGACAAACAGCCAGAACATGATGCCGACGGCGAAGTACCCCATCGCAAGCGTTCGATAGCCGATCGTGGCTAGGGACTGGGCGGCGAGCAGTGAGCCCGCGACCGTCGGGAGTAGATATCCGCCGTGCAAGGTGGCCAGGTCGCGAGGTGTCACGAGCAACGTGGTCAGGAACCAAGCGCCGAAGATCGTGGTGAGCGCGAGCATCACCCAGACGCCGATCTCCCCGACTGTCGGCAGGGTGGCCGACAAGTGCGCGAAAAGCAGTGATCCGATGACCGGAACGAGACCGGCGAAGGGGCCGAGCACCGGGTGACGGAGGTCCGACCGGATTGCGGACAGTCCGCCGGGGCGATTGAGGTATCGGACGATGGTGATGATCCAGGCGGCAGCGGCGATGACCCAAATGGATTCACCGACCGCGGCTGGCGAGCCGAGCTGCGATGTCGCCGCAGTCCAGGTGCCGGCGATACCAGCGGTGCCGAATGCGATGCCGAACGTGTTGAGGGGCAGGCGCGGTCTTGCCGCGGTGTTCGTGCTCATGGGAGCCCTCCTGATATGACGTCGAAGCGGATTGCGCCAGAAGCACGTACAGGCGTTCTGGAAGGTGGGGAAGCGCGGAAGGCGCGACCCGTGGGCCGCGCCTTCCCGTGCACCGGAGTGTCTTAGCCCTTGATCCAGGCGAGGACGTCCTGCTGCAGGACCTTGCGGTAGTCGCCGTGGATGCCGTGCGGGGCACCCGGGTACGTCTTGAGCGTGCCGTCCTGGACCAGTCCGATTGCCTTGCGGGCGGCGTCGTCGATCGGGACGATCTGGTCGTCCTCGCCGTGGTTGATGAGGATCGGGACGGTGAGGGACTTGAGGTCCTCGGTCTGGTCGGTCTCCGAGAACGCCTTGACGCAGTCGTACGCGGCGGACAGGTTCACGAGCTGGCCCTGGCGCCAGAAGTCGAGCTTCGCGCCGTACGAGACATCTCGGCCGTGGTTCGCGCTGAAGAAGGACTCGGACAGGTCGAGCCAGAACTGCGATGCGTCCTCGAGTACGCCGGCGCGGATGCCATCGAAGACCTCCATCGGCGAGCCCTCGGGGTTGCTGTCGCTCTTGACCATGATCGGCGGAATGGCGCCAGCGGTGACGACCTTCGCGACGCGGCCGTTCGCGTACTTGGCGGCGTACCGGACGACCTCGCCGCCGCCGGTGGAGTGCCCGAAAACGATGACGTCGTGCAAGTCGAGGTGCTCGATGAGCGCCGCCAGGTCCTTCGCATACTGGTCGATGGTGTGACCGACAGCGGTCTTCTCCGAGCGGCCGTGGCCACGGCGGTCGTGGGCGATGGTGCGGTAGCCGTTCTCGCTGAAGAACTTCAGCTCCGGCTGCCAGGCATCCGAGCTGAGCGGCCAGCCGTGCGCGAAGACAATGGGCTGTCCCTCGCCCTGCTCGGTGTAGTACATCTCGATGCCGTCGGGAGTGTTGAACGTGGGCATTGCAGGCTCCTTGCGTCGTGGTCTAAGCCGCGACGTCGGGTCGGCGGCAAGACTGACGCTACGAGCCAGCGTGGCAACGGGCGTGTCCCCATCGGGGGCACCATGAACGTCCCGCTCGACGTCATGCTGAGTCGCGCGAGGTGCCCCGTAATGCAGACCGCGATCTGCGCGCGCGAGGAAGCGTAGGGCAACCGCAACGGCAACCGATTACAGATGGAGCATCCATGTCGAACGCAATTGTCATCACGGAATTTGGCGGCCCGGAAGTCCTGCAGTGGCGTGAGGTGCAGGCACCAGAACCGGGGCGGGGTGAGGTGCTTATCCGAGTAAAGGCCGCGGCGGTGGGCCCAACGGACCTTCGGATCCGCGCCGGCGAACTCACCGCGGTCTTCCCGCAACGTCCCGGAGACGTGCTGGGCTTCGAGGCTGCCGGAGTTATCGATGCCGTCGGCGAAGGCGCCGACGCGCAGGTCGGCGACGAGGTTGCCGCACTCTTGCCCGCGCAGGGCGGTTACGGCGAGCTGGTCGCAACGCCCGTTTGGTATCCGAAGCCCGCGTCGGTCAGTTGGGAATCGGCGGCTGCGCTGCCTGCGTCGGCGGACGCAGCGGTGGGGACCCTCCGTCAAGTTGGAGCGGTAGAGGGTGAGACTCTTGTCGTGCTGGGCGCTGTCGGTGCCGTCGGTGCCATCGTCACTCAACTGGCACGAGCGCAAGGCATCCGCGTGATCGGGGCGGCCAAGACGCAGGACGCAGATCTCGTCCGCGAACTTGGTGGCGAGTTCGTCGCATACGGCGACGGGGTCTTCGATCGCGTTGACACGCGTGTGGACGCCGTCATCGCCGCTGCTGGTCACGGCGGGCTCCTGGCCGCAGTAGCGGCGACCGGCGACCCCCGCAGAGTGGTGACGCTCACCGGTGGTCCAGATGTTGCGTCGTCAGGGGCGCTCCTGTCTCATCCCAGCCCTGACCGCGCTCCAGACGCCATGGCGACCACAATGCCGTTGCTCGCCTCAGGAGAGCTTCGCCTCAAGCGGAGCCGCGTGTTGCCCATCAAGGAGGCAGCTGAAGCGCATCGCCTTCTGGAGTCGGGCGAGACCCACGACAAGATCGTGCTCGCGTTCGAGTAGCCAGCCGACGCGCTGCTCCGATGTTGCCGTCCGATGGTGCTGGCGAGTCCGGGCACGTCAGTGACAGGTCGGAGCGGCGGTGGGTGGCCCGTTGACCAGCTGCAAAGCGGGGCGTCCGGTGAGGAGCCCGTTCCCGGATACCCCGCGCAGGGACACGATAGAAGCCCAACGGCGGACGTACCGTCCCGGCATGCACTCCCACATCACCGAGTACCTCACGGATCGATTTTCGGTTCCCTTGACCGCAAACTTCAATGACGTCGTCGCGGCGTTCGAGGACGCCGTACCGGCATTTGATCAAGCTGGCCTCGTCGCGGAAATACAACGACACAGCGACTGGGACACTGTGGAAACCTGGACAATGCGAAACGCGCCTCATGGGTTCCTGCGCTACTGGCGATTGGAGCCCACCACCTTGATGGCTATCTCCGGAGGTACCTCTTCCTGTGTGTCGTATCTCTTCGGCAACCATGTCTTTGCTCAACGCATGTATCGGTATGACCCGAGAGTGATGGCACTGACGCCGCTGCGGTGCACGATCTCGCAGAAGGTGGGTGAGCCCGTGTTGCTGACCTCGGACGTTCCCAGCTCCGCTCTGGGCTCGTTCGGGGACGGAAGAATCACGGCGATCGGGCACTTCCTTGACCGGGAGCTTGCTGCGCTGTTGCGTCTGCTTGGTGCGTCGGTCCCAGAAGTGTTGGCACCGAGTTGAGAGATTGGCAACGAACGCCTCACATCGCTCTTGCCGTCGTGCGTCGTTAGAAGTGGAGATCGCCGCCGACCGAGGAGCGGCGCCTGCTCTGAGCCTGGTCTTGACTGACTAGAACTATGGGCGGCAGGGCACCGTCTTGGTCAAGATGGCTCGGCGTCTTTGCCCAACGGATCGATGGCCGGCGGAAGTAGATCTGGGAAGTCCGCCTCGACGAGAGCGTGGTCGTCTCCGATGAATTGCGCGACGGCCGAGGCGTGCAGCGTCGCGGCGTTTCCGAGTTCCGGAAACCGCCGCTGCATGGACGCGACGAGCGCTTGCGCGCTCACACTCTCAGCCGCAGCGTGTTCGAAGAACTCAAGGTAGTTCCTCACGAACGCAATCTGAAGCGGCGCGGCGTCCGTCACCGCCAGGGGATCCCGGTGGCCCGCGATGGCCCAGGAGCTTCGAAGCGCTTCGATGATGTCCATTGCCTTGCTCCAGGAGGCGCGTTCGCGAGGTTTCGTGTTCACCAGCCAGGGGTGAACGCCGTTGTAGAGCAAGTCTCCGCTGATCACGGTGTCGAGGTCTCGCACCGAGACGACGCTCGTCGGCCTCCCCGCGATCGTTCCCACGTCGAAGAGCTGGATGGTGTGCCCCTCCAAGCTCATTGCTGCGGGACCCACTCCGATCGGGGCAGTGGGAGTGTTCGGGAGCTGAGACGGGAAGAGTGTTCGCCATCGATTGACGAATTCGGGTGCTGCTTGGCGCCGCGCTTGTTCGGCGACGCCGGGAGTGGCCAGTGCGACTGCGTCGGGAAACGCTTGCAGCACGGACGACAACCCGTAGAAGTGGTCGGCCTGCCCCTGCGTCACGATCACGGTGGTGAGGCGCCTCTTGGTGCCGCGGACCCACTCAATGAGACTGTCTGCCTCTGCACTTGTCATCAGCGCATCGACGAGGATCGCATCGCGTTCGCCGCTGATCAGCGTGGCCGTGGTGGATGACCAGGTCGCTTGGCTCCCACTGAGGTCGGTTCGAGTGATCGGCGTGTAGGCCCCGATCGCGACGTCGATTCGCAGCGGCGCAAGCGGTACGCCGCCGGCGGCCTCCAGTCTCTTGGCGAAATGCGACTCGAGACGTTCGCGTCGACGAGCATCTCCCGAAGCCGCGACAAACTCCGCTGACCAGGTGACGAGTGAGCCGTCGTCGTCCTGCGAAACCCGGACCGCTACATCAACGTCCTGCGCGGCCGAGCCTCCTGGTCGGCGTGCCCGGTAGCGCAGCAGCCCGGGGGACTTGTTGAGGAGTTCTTCGACGACTCCGAGGTCCTGTTCGTAGGTGCGGAGGTAACTCGACTTGCCAGACCGCAGCACCGTCCGTTCCACCGTGTCAGATCCGAAGGGCAGGTTGTCGAACGCTTCGAAGCGCTGCCAAACGTCGTGCGGAGCAGCTCTAAATCGTGCTGCGGCGCCCGCGTGCGCGCGTCTGATCGTCGGCATCGGATCCCTGGCCTTCCATGGCACGGGCCCAATTGACCCGCTTGCCACGACGGTAGGAGTGTCAACCGCGCGACGAGTGTCCCAAGTGGGGACACGTTCCGGAGGATGACTGAGTGCTCCACTGAGCGTTAGTTGTCCGGGTCTCCTCCATCGCAGCGGTCGTTACACGATCGTTTCGGCGCAGCAGACCCGGCACCGGTTTCACTGCCAGAGGAGACAACGATGAGGTGGCGGCACCATGAGCGCAGGCAAGTGTCGACGGCGCGGCGAAGTCCGTGCTGCCCGGCGAAAGCAGGGACGAAGCCGCCCCCTTTCATGACCTTTCAACGCTTCAACCGTTGCGGAGCACGCGCATGAGTGTCAACGAGATGCTCGCGTGGGTGGTGGCGTTCCTCATCGTGACGGTGGCCGTGTCCGCGGCTGCACGCCGGGCGGGTGGCTCGGCTCCCGTCGCGTTGGTGGCGATCGGCGTTGCTGTGTCGTACGTTCCAGGAGTCCCGCGGGTCGACGTGGAACCGGACTTTGTGCTCTCCGTTCTGTTGCCGCCTCTGCTCTTCGCCGCTGCCTTGCAGACATCCCTCGCCGACGTTCGAGCCCGCCGACAGTCGCTGATCTTGCTCTCGGTTGGACTCGTGGCGTTCACAACCGTCGTCGTGGGACTCACCGCATGGGTGCTCGTGCCGACGCTGTCGCTGGCGGCCGCCTTCGCGTTCGGCGCAGTGGTTGCTCCCACGGATGCCGTGGCAGTCAGCGCGGTGACGCGGCGAACCCCGCTTCCGCGGATTTTGGGGTCAGTACTGGAGGGAGAAAGTTTGCTCAACGACGCGACCGCGCTCGTTGCGCTAAACACCGCAGTTCTAGCAATTGTGAGCACGTTCGACCCGGCGCGGGCGGCAGGCGAGTTCGTGCTCGCTGTGGTTGGCGGTATCGGCGTCGGGCTGTTAGTCGCGTTCGTGATGGGTCTGTTGCGTCGCAAGATCGCCGCGCCAGTGCTCGACACCAGCCTGTCTCTTGTAACGCCTTACGTGGCGTTCCTGCTTGCGCACTCGATCGGCGCGTCCGGTCCCCTTGCCGTGGTCGTGACTGGCCTGTTCCTGGGTTACCGGTCGCCGGTCTTGCAATCGGCAGAGGCAAGGCTCGCGGAGTCGCTCAATTGGCGGACGATCCAGTTCCTCCTTGAGAACGCCGTGTTCCTGCTCATCGGACTCAGTTTGCCCGCCATCCTGCGCGGAGCACTCGAGTCGGGCATCCCCCTCGGTCGAGCGGTGCTCATCGTGGTGGTGGTCTTCGTGACGCTGGTCCTAGCTCGACTCGCGTGGAGCCTCGGGATCACGGCGATCTACCGTTGGGGTCCTCCCGCTATGCGACGGCGGAGCTGGCAGTGGCGGCTGAACTTACCGGTCACCGTCGCCGGTGTGCGAGGTGTGGTGACGCTCGCGGCTGTTTTCCTGCTGCCGGAGGAAACGCCGCATCGAGCGTTCCTCCAGTTCCTTGCGTTTGTCGTTGTCGTCGGCTCTCTCCTGTTGGGCCTGAGCTTGCCCTGGGTGATGCGTCAGGTTGCTCTGCCGCCACCGGATCTGGCTCAAGAGCAGATGGAGACGCAGCTGCTGCTGGCTGAGGCACGTTCGGCAAGCCTCCGCCTCGTCGACACAATCGAACCTGACGAGTACGAAGATCGTGTCCGCGAACGCGTCAGAGTTGACGCGGCGCTGCTCGGCGAGACGCTTATCGGCAATGAAGGACGGCGAGCGGAACGGACAGAGGCGTACGCGGAGCTGCGCATGCGAGCTATCGCTGAAGAACGAAGGACTGTCCTTCGAGCGCGGATGGAGGGCCGATACGCGGAGGCCGCTGTCCGAGCCGTTCTGACGGTCTTGGACATTGAGGAAGCCGCCGTTAGCGCGACCCTGCCTGACCGTTTCCGATGAAGTGCCACCCAACGAGGGAGCGTGCTCCTGTTGGGAGCACGCTACGACCGCGCCGGCTTCCTACGCTCGGCAATGAGGCCGGCTATCGGAGCCGATTCGCTAAGGAGATCGAGCAATGACAAACACGGAACAAGCAGTGGGCGCCACCGCCGTCGACGCGTCCACGCAGACCGTCGAGGCTTCGAACGGCGTCGCATACGCGTATCGCCGCTTCGGTACCAGCAGCGACGGCGTACCCGTCGTCTTCCTCCAGCACTTCCGCGGGAACCTGGACAACTGGGATCCCGCGCTCATCGACGGCATCGCGTCTGAGCGAGAGGTCATCCTCGTCGACAACGCAGGCGTCGGTGCCTCCACAGGGCGGATTCCATCGACGGTTGCGGAGATGGCCCGCGACGCGCTCGCGTTCACCGATGCGCTCGGCCTCCGGAGCTTCGACCTCTTCGGATTCTCACTCGGCGGCTTCGTTGCGCAGGAACTGGCGCTTCTGCGGCCATGGGCTGTTCGCAACCTCGTGCTCGCCGGAACGGGCCCCAAGGGCGCGCCCGCCATGCACGGGTGGCGAGAGGACATCGAGCGCGAGTCCCGGCACGATGTTCCAACGCCAGCGAACCTGCTCTACATCTTCTTCGCCCACAGCGACTCCAGCCGAGCGCTCGGTGTCGAGTTTCTCCAGCGCATCAGTGCCCGCACCGAAGGCCGCGACGCTCCCACGACACCCGCTGTTCGTGACGCGCAGTACGACGCCGTCCTCGAATGGGGCATCCCCAATATCGCGGCGCTGGAGAGACTCACTGCCATCCGACAGCCCACACTCGTGCTCCAGGGCGACGACGACCTGATGATCCGCACTCCCGGCAGCCACACCCTCGCCGGTCTCATCCCGAACGCTCGCCTGCACATCTTCCCCGACGCCGCACACGCTTCAATCTTCCAATACCCGCAACAGGCAGCCGCGCTCGTCCGCGAGTTCCTCAGCACCGCGAAGGCCTGATGATGAAGGTACTGATGAAAGTGACTCACGACGCGAGTCGCTATGACTTCAACGACAGGACCGGACGGTGACCGCGATCGCGGGCGCTGTGGTGCTCATCACCGGCGCTAACGGCGGCCTCGGCTCCGAGTTCGTGCGACAAGCAGTGGAGCGCGGCGCATCGAAGGTCTACGCGGCGGCACGCACGCCGCGCGAATGGGGCGACGCTCACGTCACACCGATGCAGCTCGACGTGACCGATGCCAGTTCAGTCCGCGCGGCAGCCGCAATCGCGGGCGACACCACCATCGTCATCAACAACGCCGGAACCATCCGAGCCGGCTCGCTCATTGACGGCGACCTCGACGGCGTCCGCGATCAAATGGAGACAAACTTCTTCGGACCGCTGCTCGTCACCCGCGCTTTCGCCTCGTCGCTGCGGCAGGCGCACGGAGCTGTCATCAACGTGGCCTCAGTCCTCAGCTGGCTGGCACACGGGAACGGATACAGCGCCTCGAAGGCCGCGCTCTGGTCGGCGACCGACTCGATGCGGCTGTCGTTCACGCCCGATCAGGTTCAAGTGCTCGGCGCCTACCTGGGCTACACGGACACCCCAATGACGCCAGGCGACATGCCGAAGAACAACCCAGCCGACGTCGTCCACGCAATCTATGACGGCCTCGAAAGCGACGCGCATGAGGTTCTCGCGGACGAGGTGACCCGGGTGACACGGCAGTCATTGAACGCACCTGTGCACGAGCGCTACGGCGCACTCTCACAGCCCCGCAACTGACCGCGATGGTCGGCCTCTGGCAGGTTTGGAGGTCGACCAGGGGCGAAGGCAGACACCGCGTTCGCATCGCTCGAGGTGATGCCAACTGCTACTTTGTGCGGCAGCAATCCTTGCTCGCGGGGACCTGAGGTTCCGTTCTGCATTTGAAGGGCGGTACACAAATCACCGATATCGCCGGTGTCCTTGCCGAACCGGCAACGATGCCCAGCCTCAGCTCAATCTTCGAAGATGAACTCTCGGCTCCCCGCCGGGACCGTGCAGGACTACCTGCGGTGCTGACCGTGCGAGCCACACAGACGCACATTGAAGCCGCACCGCCGAACGGCTGACGATGGCCGATCACAGCAGCCGCACGAGCAATCGCGCTCCGGTCCGAGCGCTAGGGCAACGCTCCTGGACCGGAGCGTCGATGCTCACCAGCGAGCCTTGGTCAGAGACCAATCGGGTGTGGCTCGCGAGGGTAACCTACGCGTCCCCCTTCCGGAGGACAACCATGTTCAGCACCTCAACAACCGCAGCCGCAGCTCGGCACACCCTTCATCGCAACGGCGACGCGGCCGGTGATCTCCTCGACAAAGTCCCGGTCGTCGTCCTCGAGCGCGTCGGCGGGGGCGTTCGTGGCCATCACGGGTATGCCGCGGCCGAGGACAATGCTGGCGTGCGCGCCGAGGCCGTCGTCGTCCGAGGTGGGTACGTCGACGACGTCGCCACCCCCGGTCTGCGCGAGGATCGCCGCGTAGTGCAGAACCGCCGATGCGGCCGCATCGCTCACCAGGATCGTTGCCGCACCGTAGCCGAGGTTCTTCATTCCACTCCCAACAGGTGCCGATGGTCCCTTTTCCCACCGCGCGCCCCTGTCGGACGGTAGTAAGCGCCCCCTCCCTTGCGTGCCAGGACCGCGACATCCGGACAGCTGGCCACTTCGCTACGTGCGCGCGCACATGTTGCGGCGAGGACGGTGACGGCAGGGGCCGGACCGATCGGGTCGGAACGATCCCTGGATGGGGACAGCGTTTTTCTGGCCCCGGCGGATCGAGCCGGGACTAGGGAGAACGTCTCCCGGCTCGACCCGTACCCGCCGTTCGACGGTGTGTGAACAGCAGCGGCTTCAGGGGGTCGTGTTCGGATCCTGCAGGAACGCCTCGTACGTCTCAGGGTCGTCGTGTGTCGCGGCTGCATCCGGGAGGACGTACAGCACGTCGGTTTCGGTACCGACGACTTCCCGGAGCCGTGCGACCGCGTCGATCGCGGTGGCTGCCTCGACCCCAGCGACCTCGGGCTCGTTGTCATCTTCGGGGACGTAGCCCGCGTTCCACCGCACTCGGTGATTGTCTCGGCGTCCCGCCGCCACAGCAAGTTGACAAGTGTGCGCGGTCTTCGTCCGTCATACGCAGTCCGGCGCAACCGCGGCATCGCTACGTCGCTACCGTCAGCGCGGGGCGAAGGGCGCGAGCAGCCAGGGAGTAATCAGATGAGTACCTACGAGACCCAGCAGAACGTGGAACCAGCGCGAATCCCCACCATCGCGCGAGCACGGAAGCAGTGGCGCCGTGAGGGCGTCGTGCCGGGGCAGACGGAGACCGATTTCCTCCGCACCGACACTCCAGAAGCCGTCAAACGGTAAGACGTTGGCGAGCTATCGCGCCGTTCGGCGACCGAGGCGGGCGGTCAGCGCGGCGCTCCATCGAGCGTCCAGAACGCACGCCAGTCGGTGCGTCCCCTGGCGATGATCGATCGGACTAACGGCGCGGTCCGCTGCCGCCAACGCACCAAGCTCGAGGTCGGTGAGTTCCGCGATGGGTCCCACTGGGACCTGGAACGTGCGGCACGAACCACTTGGCCGAAGCCGGTCACGTACGCATCACCTAACGATCGGCCAATACGACGGGGATCGGCTGGCGCGCAGCGGCGAGTACGGGGAGGACACTGGCGAGCACAAGCACGACGAGACACGCAGCGGCAGCGGCTCCGGCGATCGCGACGCCGAAGTGAGGTGTCGCCGAGGCGTTGAGGCTGAGGCTCAACGCTGAACCGACAGCAGTCACTATCAGGACAGCTCCTGCCACGATTACTGCGGTCCCTGTGAGAATGACCGCCTCCGAGATCGCTCGGCTCAGAACAATGGCGGACGTGCCGCCGGCAGCCTGCACCAACGCGGCTTCCCTTGAGCGTCCCCGCCCCGCCATCAATACTGTCGCGGCGGCACCAGCTAGCGACACCAGCAGCGGACCGCCAAGCAGCAGCAAGAACGTTGTCGCTGAGAGCGCCCCGCCCGAATTGCCACCACCGTGAGCCGTGGTGCCGAGCGTGGCTGAACCTGCGTAGATGCTCCCCGGCAGCGCCACCGTGACCAAGACCGCGCTGATGGTCGCGGAACTCCGACCTACTTGGTCGGCAGCAGCATTGCGCGCAAGGAACCACGAGGGAGACAAACGAACCGGGACGAACGCAGTCCAGCCTCTCAACAACGAGGGGAACAAGAGGGGGCCCGCGGATGCAGCCGCTACCGTTAAGACCGGCCCGATGAGTAGGACTTGGCTGCCTCCTCTGCCACTGCTGAGCGACCCGATCATCGACAGTGCAAGCAGAAGCGCGAGAACGACCGAGCACCAGCGCTTCCAGCTCATCTTCGACTGCTCGTCGCCGGGCTCTCGTAGCACCTCGACGGCGCTCACCCGCCCGGCTCGGCGCGATGCGGGAAGACCCGAGGCGCTCACGATCGCGGTCACAACCAGCACCACGATCGCGCTTCCAACCGCCGTTGAACGTGGGTTGACATCGCCGAGACCCTGAGCGCCGGCGAGGCCGAATACGAGAAATGGGGGGACCGCCGGATACGCAGCAGCGGCGCCAACGGTCGCGCCGAGTAGCGCCACGATTGTCAACTGTGCATGCACCACCCACGTGATCTTCGTGCCGGACGCCCCGACCAGCTGCCACAGTGCGTAGCTGCGGCTCTGCAGTGAAACCGTGAGCCGCGTGACGCTGCCGAGCACAACTGCAGCCGCCACCGCCGTGAGCACGATCACCGTCGAAGCGAGGACGTCCAGTGCCGCGGCGCGCGTAAATCCTGCACCGATGCCGGTAGCCACCAGGCTCACTGCGACGCTGATCGCGATGCCGCTCGCGACACTCACGACAAACGCGCCAACCCAGATGCGTGCGTTGGCCACGAGGTCTCGGCGTACCAAGCGGATCACAGTGCGCCCTCCAGGCGGGCGCTGTCCAAGGCCTGAAGGATCGCGGCACTGTCCGGACGAAGCAGCTCACGGTGCACGACTCCGTCGCGCAGCACGAGCACTCGGTCCGCGCGAGCTGCGGCTTCGAGGTCATGTGTCACCATCACCACGGCACGATCGCCGCCTGCAAGGCTTCGAAGCAGTTCCAGGACAGCGGCGCCGGCATGAGTATCGAGTGCTCCCGTTGGTTCGTCCGCGAAAACGAGCTGCGGACCCGTTGCGAGCACTCGAGCGATCGCTACCCGCTGCTGCTGTCCGCCGGACAGGTTCCCGGGCCGGCGATCGTGCTGCTCTGACAGACCGACCGCCGCCAGTGCCGCGGCCACCTGCGTACCCGATAGACGACGTTTCGCGAGTGTGGCGGGGAGCGCGACGTTCTCACTGGCAGTGAGCGACGGGATCAGGTTGAAGGTCTGGAACACGAATCCGATGTGGTCGCGGCGAAGCTTGGCGAGGGCTTTCGCAGGCAAGTTGTCGAGCCGCTTGTTAGCGATGCTGACCTCTCCGCTCGTGGTCGGCTCAAGACCGGACAAGCAATACAGCAACGTGGACTTGCCTGAGCCGCTTGGGCCGACGATCGCAACGAACTCGCCCGGTGCGACTGCCAGCGAGATGCCGCGCAACACCGGTACCGCAGAGCCGTCGGAGCTTGGGAAGGTCTTCGTGATGTTGCGCGCTTCAACCAGGGGAACTGCCATACCCCCATTGCAGCGCGAAGTCCGCGTTCGCACACTGGTGCTGCCTGGGGCAGGTTGGTGGGGCCTGCCCTACCTACACGCTGCGGTTCGCCCTCCGTCGCGGCGTCGTCACCTATTCGCGCTACACGTCAACTTCGCCGGCGCTCTTCCTGCCCCTACTCGGGGCAGGCTCCTGATTCGCGCTCGTCCTACGCTCAGGCTCGTCCACGATCGATCGGAGTCCTGATGCCCACCGTCCAGTTCACCCGCGAGTCACCGGCAGTTGGCCGGGTCACGTTCTCCAATCCTCCCGTCGGGCTCGTCACCGGAGGAGCCGTTCGCGACCTCATCGACATCGTGAAGAACCTCTCTACGGACGCCGACCTGAAGGTCTTGGTCTTCGACAGCGCCGACGACGACTTCTTCCTCAACCACTTCGATCTCGCACACCTCGACCAGTTCCCCGGCGGACCTGCCTGGATGGACCTCGTGGTCTCGTTGTCGCAGGCGCCATACGTGACTATCGCCCTGATCCGCGGACGCACCAGAGGCGGCGGCAACGAACTCGCTCTCGCTCTGGACCTTCGCTACGCGAGCCGCGAGCGTGCGCGTTTCGGGCAGCCCGAGGTCGGCACGGCTCTTGTCCCCGGTGGCGGCGGAACCGAACGTCTCCCTCGTCAGATCGGCCGCGACCGAGCACTCGAGGCGATCCTGACCAGCGCCGACTACGACGCCGAAACGGCCGAGCGTTGGGGCTGGGTGACCCGAACGCTCAACGACGAGATGCTCGATGACTACGTCGCTGAGGTCGTCGAGCGGCTCGCATCCTTCGACCGGACCGCACTGGCGACCGCGAAGGCGATGGTGAACCGCTCAGCACTGCCTTCGGAGTCGGACCTTGAGTCGGCCTACAAGACCTTCCAACAGCTCACCTCGTCGGCCTCGTTCCAAGCCCGCGCCGCGAGCAGCGCGCCGGTGCTCTCGCCGGAGCAGCTCGTCGCATCCGAACTCGACCTCGGCGAGTTCATCGGCCGTGCCGCTTTGCAGCGGGCCGCGGCGGCTTCTCCCACCGCCAACACCCCCTGAACGTGCGCGTCACGCTTCGACCGAAAGCAGAGTGAACCATTGAACGAGCTGAACTTCGCCGTAAAGCACGCAGACCGCGTCGGCGTCACGCGCGACCTTCCCTACGGGCCGGACGAGTTGAAGCGGGTGGCCAACAGCGCGACTCTCATCTACGGCGAGCACGACGCGCTCCTCGTCGACTCGTTCACAACGCAGGCGCAGAACGAGGAACTAATCGAGTGGATCCGCTCCTTCGGGAAACAGCTGAAGCGGATCTACATCACTCACGGACACGGGGACCACCTCTTCGGGCTGAACCAGCTCATGACCGCCTTCCCGACCGCCGAAGCAGTCGCGCAACCGAACGTAATCGAGACCGCGCACTTCCAGGGCAGCGAGGCGTACATGGGCTCGTTCTGGGACGCTCTCTTTCCAGAGCAGATCGCGAAGCCGATCGTTTTCCCGGAACCGCTTGACGGGGACCGGCTTGACATCGAAGGACATGAAATCCGCGTCATCCCCACCGGGTACACCGATACGGAGTTCACCACCGCTGTGTGGGTTCCCGAGCTGCGCCTGTTGGTGGCCGGCGACGTCGTCTACGACGATACCCACCCGTATCTTGCCGAAGCGGATCACGACACACGAGAGGCTTGGGCGTCGACTCTCGACCAGCTTCAGCAGTTGCACCCACGAACGGTTGTCGCTGGTCACGGATGGCCGGGCAAGACCGTCGGTGCTGAGGCGATCGACGCGACAGCTGCGTACCTCCGAGACTTCAACACGGAAGCAGACCGAACGAGTACGGCGAGAGACCTCTTCGACGCCATGATGCTCAAGTACGGCACGCGTCGTAACCCGGGCTCCCTGTGGGGCGGAGCAAAGCGAGCGAAGAGCAGCTGACTGCCAAGCTGCTGAGACACCGAGCGCACCGGCCAGCTCGAACCTACAAATCTTCCCGGCAGACGTGAACCTCCCCTGACACCCCGTCTGCCGGGAACCCCAGCAGTAACCGCTGCGAGCCGCAGCGAAGAAACTGCCTCAAGCGCCGGGCTGTCAGCCCCGGTGCCCGACCTGACAGGAGACACCCTCTTGGTGCATCACGACCTCGTCGTCCTCGGCGCAGGCCCCGGCGGATACGTAGCCGCCGTGCGAGCGGCGCAGCTCGGACTCAACGTCGCCATCGTCGAGAAGCAATACTGGGGCGGAGTTTGCCTGAACGTCGGATGCGTCCCGGCGAAAGCGTTGATCAGGAACGCAGAGATCGCCCGTGTCGTCACCGCGGAAGCGGGCATGTACGGCATCACTGGCGTGACCTCCGTCGACTACGGCGTCGCATTCGATCGCAGCCGAAAGGTGAGTGACGCCCGAGCCAAGGGGGTCAACTTCCTGATGCGGAAGAACAACATCACCCAGTACGACGGGACCGGCACGTTCGAAGGGCCGCGCCGCATGCGAGCGGATCTGCTCGACGGATCCAAAGCGACCATCGACTTCGACCACGCGATCATCGCGACCGGGTCCACCACCCGTTTGCTGCCAGGCGTAGAGCTTTCCCCGAACGTCGTCACCTACAAAGAGCTGATTCTGTCTCGCGAGTTGCCGTCATCGATCGTGATCGTCGGCGCAGGAGCCATCGGGCTGGAGTTCGCCTACATCCTGCTGAACTACGGGGTGGACGTGACCGTCATCGAGTACGCAGATCGGCCGCTACCGAATGAGGATGTCGACATCTCCAAGGAGGTCAGTAGGCAGCTCCGGAAGCTCGGCGTCCAAGTCCTCACCTCGACTAGAGTCACGTCGGTCGTCGACAACGGGTCGGAAGTTGCAGTGAGCTACCTCGACGCAGCTGGAACGCCCGGTGTGGTCACCGGAGCGAAAGCCCTCATCGCCGTCGGGTTCTCGGCCAACGTCTCTGAGTACGGCTTGGAGACCACCGGCGTCCAGCTGACCGATCGCGGTGCAATCGCGATCGACGGCCTCATGCGGACGAACGTTCCAAATATTTTCGCGATCGGCGACGTGACGGCGAAGCTCCAACTCGCGCACGTCGCGGAGGCGCAAGGTCTGGTCGCGGCGGAGACCATCGCCGGCGCCGAGACGCTGTCCATCGAGGACTACCGGATGATGCCGCGCGCGACCTACATCCAGCCTCAGGTGGCCAGCTTCGGGCTCACCGAGCAGCAGGCGCGGGACGCGGGCCACGACGTGGTGGTCGCGACGTTCCCGATGGTTGCGAACGCGAAGGCGCAAGCCCTGGGCGACGCGTCCGGATTCGTCAAGCTGATCGCTGACCGGGGGCACCTTGAACTACTTGGCGGACACTTGATCGGGCACGACGTGTCGGAGCTGCTCCCGGAACTCACCTTGGCGCAGAAGTGGGACCTGACGGCTCTCGAACTCGCACGGAACGTACACACGCATCCGAGCTTGTCCGAGGCACTCCAGGATGCGTTCCACGGCCTTGAAGGGCACTACATCAATATCTGAACTCGCCACAGTTAGAGAGGCGAAGGCTGGTGCGGCTCGGCGTCCGGAGCGGCGTCGTGGCGGCCGGTCGTTCAACTCGCTGCGCCGGTCTGTGCGCCGGTCGTGGAGGCTCGACGGTCCCGGTACATGGGCCGGGACCGTCGAGCAAAGGATCGATGCCTAGAACGAGCCGTTGGTGTGCGGCAGTTGCGCAGGAACCGCGGCCACGACGCTCCATCTCTCCACAATCCGTCCGGCCGACACTCGCCACAGATCGTTGAGGATCAGCGACGGCTCGCCAGCGCCCTCCACCCTGGTAAACACGAGGTCGCCCTCTGCGATCACTTGGTGGAGCGTGGTGTACGGAATCGGTTCTCCCGCGGCACTGGCCGGGATGCTGATCGACGCGCCCGCGCGGGACCGGTCGACACTTCCAAGGCTCACGAAGTCATCGACCTTCTCCTCACCGTCGATGAGCACCCGTCGCACCCAGTCGGTCACCAAGACTCGATTGTTCGAAGTCTGATCGACGTCTCCCGGCTCCGTCTGTCCTTCGACCGGAGCGGTATCTTCGGGCGTCTGGCCGCCGACTGGAGCAAGCGCGTCCCAGTGCTCCACAATCCGTCCGTCGACGACTCGCCACACATCAAAGCCGGCGATAGGAGCAGGGCCGAAGCCTTCGTAGAGCCCGTGAGTGACCACGAGGTCGCCGTCGACGATCACCCTGAGCGCCCGGAACGCGAAGTCTGCGGGGAGACCCTTGATGAGAGTTTTCAGCCCCTCGGTACCGTCGGCGCCGAGAGCGGAGTGCTGCTTGTAGACCGGTCCGAAGTATCTGTCTACGGCGGTCAGGTCGCGGTCACCGAACACGGCGGCTACTGCGTCGAGGACTGTCTGCTTTGCGTTCATCGTGCTTCCCAACAGGTCAGGTGCGTGGTTCCCGTCGCAGCGGGGGCGCATGTGGTCTCAGAACGTGCATCTGCGTGCTCGCTGGCCGGCGAGCTGCCGCTCGGGGGCTGCCGCAGCGGGTTTGAGCGCTGCGGACGCTTCGGGAACGCTATCCGTGCAGGGGAGCTGATTCCATGGGGCAAACGGCGACTTTCGATCGGAGACTGCCACTTCTCACGAGCCGTTCACGTGCTGTGGCTCGATCATGCAAGTCGGCGCACAGCGCCCGTCGATCCTCCGCCGTATAGGCGGAGTGCCGACTGTTGGCCCTCACCAAGAAGCAAGCCCTTGAGTCGGCGACCGCTGCTTCCAACGCCGCCATCACGACCGAGAATGAGGCCTGGTCGCCGGCCGCCGACGACCAGGCTCTCCACTACGCGCGGGCTCAGACTTCCAAACTCGTCGGCGCTTCCCTCGACGATCCCAACTTTCTGAAGGACGTCGCACTTCGTGGCCACACAGTCGACGGCGTACCCCTCCCACCCGTCGAGGAAGGAGGCATCACGGCTGTTGACCTCACCGGAGTTGAAGACGCAGACAATTCGACGTTCTCGACGGCACGGAGCTGTGGACGGTCGACCTAGACTCGTCGATCGAAGTTGAAGCCGGCCTACACAAGCAGGACGTCAACGAGCATCCGAAGAAGGAACCATCGTCGACCCGGACAGGAACCGCCGCTATATGTTGGTGTCGTTCCCTGTTCATGCTCGGCTCCGATACGACGACCGGACTGATGGGGGAGACGTGACGGATGGCCAGCGTGTTGGCGTCACGCTGCTCCCGTCGAGCTGAGCACCCGCCACCTGCTCGTGAGTCGATTCAGCCGGTCGACCTGCTCGGAGCGGGAGAAAGCATCCTCTCCGGTTCACCACGGTCCTGGCTGATGCGACCCGTTCCTCGTCACTATGCGCCGATCCTGACGGGACGGTTTACGGTGCGATAGCACTCGCCCCGATGCCGTGGCAACGCAGCGCTGTCTCAGTATCCTGGCGAATCGTCCGCCCGGACGGTCAGCAGCCCGACGATGTCGTCCAGGCCGGGGAGGTCAGGAAGGGTGTTCATGGAGGGCTCCGTTCGGGCAGACTCCTGCCTGCATTTTGGCGCGTTGAACCCGCCATCGGAAGCCTCAAATCGAGCGCCCGGAGTGCTTTTTCGAAGAGGGTGTGCGCGACATCGCAGACTTGGAGCCTTTCAAGCGTTTTGGCTGCTTCGTATCGGAACGTGTCGCAGCAGTCATTGGTTGTCTGGGGCTCTCCGCCTAGCGTGAAGGCATGTCTGCAACGATGTTCGCGATGACGCAAGACCGGCTTGGCGGTCCCGATGTGCTTCACGGTGCCGAGGTTCCGCGCCCGGTGCCTAGCGTCGGCGAATTGCTAGTTCAGGTCCGTGCCGCTGGCGTGAATCCAGCGGATCACATGTATCGCCAGACCGGTGCCTTCGGTGCGCAGCCGCCGTTCACTCTTGGCTGGGACGTGTCGGGCGTCGTCAGTTCCGTCGGCCCGGGCGTCACCGTCCTCGCCCCCGGCGACGAGGTCTTCGGCCTTCTTCCCTTCCCGAAGGGTGCCGGCGCGTACGCCGAGTACGTGGTGGCACCAACACGCGCGCTCGTGCCCAAGCCCGCTTCTTTGACTCACGAGGAAGCAGGGGCGTTGCCGTTGGCCGGACTCACCGCCTGGCAGTCCCTCGTCGAAACTGCGAACGTCGGCTCCGGCACACGAGTGCTGATAACCGGCGCGACCGGAGGGGTTGGGCACCTTGCGATTCAAATTGCCGCCGCTCGAGGAGCCGAAGTCGTGGCTCTCGCTTCAACAAAGAACGTCGAGGCTGCCCGCGGCTACGGTGCGAGCGAGGTCATTGACTACCGCACAACCGACGTCGCGACAGTGCTGTCGGACTTGGACGTGGTGATCGACGTCCTCGGCGGAAACTTCACCGCAACGGCTGTTCGAATGGTGCGGCGCGGCGGCAGCGTGGTGAGCATGATCCCCCAAATTCCGCCCGCCACTTACGCTCTTGCCGAGGAGCGCGGCGTTCGGCTTTCAGGACTACTCGTCGAGGCGGACCGTCTGGGGCTCGGCGAGCTTGTTCGCCTCGTCGAAACCGGTCGTCTTCGTCCCACCGTGGCAGCAACGTACCCGCTGTCTGACGCCGCGGCGGCCCACGCCGGCGATGGCGGTTTCGGTAAGACCGTTCTCCTCCCCTGAAGTCACCGAAGATCCGCAGTGGTCGCCGTGGCGTTCCACGGGTGGCTCTGTGAGGTGGTGAGGGCGTCACGAGCGGAGATGCTTCCCGCCGGTAGTGTGCGCTGGCGGCACCATCAAATCTGGAGCGGTCTTTGAGTAATCCTGTTCGGTGCAACGGCTATCACACCGGTTACGGTGGGGCCGTCGAGATGAATCGTTGTTCGGTGCTGTCGGGGTAGCCCTTGCTTGGCGGCGACTCGCCTCCGCCCCCGCCCCGGGTCCTTTCGGCCGGAGCTGCGTCGCGCTCATCGGCGACGTCTGACGAGTTGCGACGTCCGGTTTTGCTCGGTCCTTCCGCTGGGATGCGTCCACGTACGCAGCCGCTCCGCGTCTCCACGGACAGTTGCCCAGTTGTCGCTGTGGCGACCGCGCGAAGGTCAGGCCATCCGCCCGCTACGGCGATCAGCTCGGTGAATGAGTCCGCGATCGTGGTCCCCGATCAGCCCTCCTCGACATCGAATTCGCTGAAGTGGCCGCGCCGCACCAGAGCTGGTGAGAGCTGCGCAGGTACACCACGCCCCGCCGCCCAGCGACACGAGTGAAGTAGAGGACCTCAGCGGGGGAGTGTGATGGCGCCTTGCGCCCCCCGATTTGGTTGCAGCCGGTGCGTGGTGTGGGCGGTTTCCGACACCGACGTAGGTACGCCTTCGGCGCTTCAGTGCGCAGAGCGGGCCTCCTCAGCCTCGGGGTTGCCTGTGATCAGTCGACCACTCTCGGCCGCGTTGCCATTATCGGCGTTGAGGCGTTCTGTAAGACGCGCCAGTGTTGACCGGGTGGTGCAGCATCAAATTCGGCAGCCGAACTTCGCTGCCATGCGTGCGGCGTTCGTTGCACGCAAGTCAGAGTTGGGGCTGACCTACGATCGCCTGGCTGAACTGAGCGGGATCGGCCGTCGCGACGTGTGGCGCCTATCCACCGGCGAGACCAGTGGGACAATCGCGAGTTGGTACGCTCTGGCTGCTGCGGTCTCGTTGCCGTTCCCGGAACTTGTTGCGCACCTCGATGAGGCCCCTTCGGGGGAGTATCAACGGCCCGCTGTGTGAGCGGTGCCCTCGAGTTCTTTGCTCGCCGCTGATCACCCGGGCTCTACTCCTCGCTCGCGATAGCGCGTCCTGACTCGTACTGAAGAAGAATGCCTTCCATGAGGTCCGTGGCGCCTCTGAAGTAGAGGAAGAGGATCTGCACCACTGGCCACGGGGGTCGACCCGTCGTCAACCAGTCGGCCGGACTCATGCAAGTTCCGCGCTTCGCGATCAGTGTCGGGTGCTCGGTTGTCATCACTTTTCTGACGAGGAGTGGCGGGGCGTCGTCGGGGATCGCTTGCGTTATCTGTCTCATCCCTGGGATAGGGCGAATCTTCCAGTCGGGGCCACTCTGGCTGAATTGCCAGGTTGGATATCGGCTGCCGTGACCGATGTCGTACCCCCACAGCTGCTTGGTGCTTGTCAGGTTACGGACGTGGTCCTGGCTCCAGCCGGTCATTGCTGCAACGCCAGCAGAGTCCCGTGTGTCTGTCGCATCGAAGACGGCGGAGCGAGCAATAACGGTAAGGAGGTCGCCGTGACTCAGGCGATCGGAGTCGACGAGTGGTCGGTCGCGACCGCCAAGCCACTCGAGTCGTATCTGTGCTGCGATCGCGCCGACCGACTGTGGACGGGCGTACAGCGTGATCAGATCCGCCAGGTCCTCCAACGTGTCGCCGACGGGTAACCCTAGTTCGCTGATCCCGCGCGCCAATCGCTTGACGGACTCGCCAAGAGGTCGCTCTGTTGCGTCGCTCATGCATCCTCCTCTGTGGCCGATAATGGCACCGGTGCTCGGAAGCGTACCTGGAGAGGAGCGAGCAGCGCGAGGGGCACTTGGGCAAGCGGGACACCTCGATTCGCTGACCGCGCCGCTTGAGAACTTCATGCGCGACCTCCGGGCATCGGAACCGATTCGCGTCAAGGGCACGTCCGCCCGGTCCGGCAGGGACTGGCGGTTCGGTGTCTAGTCGTGGAGGTAACGGAGTGGTAGAAGAGCGAGGACTCGGGCGGATTCATCCGTACACCGCTTTGACGCGACCTGGCGTAACTGTGTCCGGCACAGTTTGATGGGCAATTCGTAGGCATGTGGGCGCGGTGCCGTGTCCGAGCGAGACAATGGCATTGTGACGACGAAGCAACTCGAGCTGCCAGCGAGGCTCTGGTCGGTGCCCGATGGTCCGTGGCCGAACCCGCCGGTACAGACCCGGCCGGCGCTGCTTCCTGTGGGCGAGTTGACGCCTGAGAACACAGAACGCCTATTCACGCGCCTACTCGAAACCGAAGCGCACATCGAGCACGCGGCCCTGTACGGGCTACCCGGGCAAGCCCAGGCTGGGATCGACGTGTACGCGCGCACGGCGCCCTCGCTAGACGCCGCCACGGCGGGGAGAGATTTCGCGGCACTGCAGTCTCGTCGGGTGAAGCACCTCACCGCTGCATCGATCTCCTCGGCAGTTACAGACTTCCTCGCCGGCGAGTGGGCGGACCGGTGCTCCCGTTTCTACTACGCCACAAGTTCTTCACTTCGAGATATCAAGCTGGACGCCGCCGTCCAATCCGCGCACGACACCCTGTCCGAGAAGGGGATCAAGTTCGTGCCATGGGGCGCGGAGGAGATTGCCGACCGGCTCCGTGATCATCCACGACTGGTGGATGACTTCTTTGGACGAGCGTGGGTTACCGCGTTTTGCGGCGAGGCCCACGCCGTGGAGCTTGCCCGCCGAATCGCTCCCGAGCAGGCGCGCAAGGCCCGGGGTGCCCTCGGGAGTCTGTACCGGGCCGCCTTCCGGGCGCAGGGGGCCTCGGCGACTGTCACCGGCATGAACACGCAAGGTCTGCCCTATTTGGTCCTCGATACTCAACCAGCGTCAGAGGACAGCCCGCTACGAGCCACCGCTATAGAGCCGGAGCGGCCGGAGCCGGCGGTTTCGACCAAACCGCGGGAGGAATACGCCGGAACGCCCCGACGGATGCGCCGCCGCACCCGCCGTCTGACGCTGAGAGACCCGCTCGTATCCGCAGACGCTGAGCGAGCGCGCACTCCGGTCGACGAGTGGATGGAGTCCGCTCGCCTGCGGCTACTCATCGGCGCGCCGGGGTCGGGCAAATCGAGCTTCCTGATGTTCACCGCCGCGGACATCCTCGCTGCCGAGCCACAGTCCGCTGCTTTGCAGCGGGCGCACGGCGGCGACTTGCCGTTGTGGCTGCCGTTCGGATTTCTATGCCGTCACCTCGACGGATCGACTACGAACTCGGTCGTCTCGGCAATCGAGGCCTGGGTCACTCAACAGGGCGGACCGACGGCATGGGATCTCACTCAGCCGGCGCTTGACGACGAACGGGCAGTCCTTCTCGTCGACGGCATCGACGAGTGGAACGATCCGGCCTCCGGCGAGTATGCACTTGGGCTCATCGAGTCGTTCGTGTCTCAACGCAGGATCGGGGCGATCCTCACCGCCCGTCCCTACGCAGTGGACCGACTGAACTGGGTGGGTCCTTGGGCGAAGGCAGTCCTTGCGCCCCTCACCTACACGCAGCAGGTCGACCTAGTAGTCCGCGTGCTGTCCGAGTCTGACACGATCGGTGCGGACGGCCTGTCCAGCCCGCACGCGGAGTCGTTCTTGGCTGAACTGACGCAGATCCCGGCCTTAAGCCCACTCCTGGGCACGCCGCTGTTCCTCGGATTGTTGGCGAAGTCGTGGCGTGGCGAGTCGTTGCCGCCGCAACGGTTCCACCTCTTCTCCGCGCTCGTTCAACTCCTGGTGGACAAGCATCCGCAAATGCGCCGCCGCGCCTCCTCCGCGGCCGGGTCCGAGTTCTCCACTGGAGACATGCTCACGGCGCTCCGTGGAGTTGCCTATCAGGCACGCGTCGAAGGTGGATCGTCGATCCTGCCGAGGCAGGAGATGGAGCGACGATTCCGGGAGGAGCTTCGCCGGGACGACGGCCTCGCCTACCCGGCGGGCGACGCGGCGCGGGTCGCGACGGCGGTGCTGTCACAGGCGGAGGACGAATACGGGCTGCTCGTTCCGCAGGGCGTCGGTATGGTCGGGTTCTTGCATCGGGTGCTGCTCGACCAGCTCGCCGGGGAGCACCTGGCCACCCTCTCGCCCGAGGTGCAGGAGAGCATCCTGACTGCCCGGGCCGGTGACCGCACCTGGCGTGATGTGCTCATCGCTGGCCTAGCCACGCAAGTCAACGCGCACGTCAACGCGTCCCTGCTCACGCGGCTCGGCGATCACGCCGAGGTGAACCCCGTCGACAAGTACGAACTAATCGCCGACGCCATCGCAGCCGACGTAGCCATCACCACAACGAAGCAGTTGCAGTGGATGTCGGAGATCATCGAACGGGTTGACGAGCACGCCGATACCAATCACCGGGCCACGCTGATCGAATCGCTGGTCGCGATGACGAAGCACGCCTCGCTTAGGCCGCTCCTGCTCGGAACGTTTAGACGATGGCTGAACTCTGCGCACCCGGAGCCGACGTCAACGCTGTGGACGCTCCGCGACGCGGCGATCGCGGAGACAGGAGTCCTTCCTGCGCTGCTGTGGGGACTGCGGCATGAGGAGGAGGCGGTGCAGCTGAATGCAGCTCATGCCATCGCCATCCGCTACGGCGGTGACCCGACGGTCGGTGCTCGCATCGAGACGTCCGTCCGGGACGGGGCGTCAGCAATCGACCAGGCGTTCGCTCTGCTTTGTTTGGGAACTGGGTGGCCGGAGTGGGCGCAGCTGCCCGCCCTCCTCAAGTGGGCGCGAACGCAGGTCACCCCAGAATTGCGAGTGTGCGCTCTGCACCTTCTGCGGCACACAACAGAGGGGGAGTTCGGCCACCTCTCTGCCGCGGAGAAACGGTGGTTTGGGGGATTCTTGCGGCACGAAGGACTGAGGCCGCGGGAGCACTGGAAGGATCTCGCCATTCCGTTCATACAGAATGTACTTTCAGAACAGCCCGAAGCGTCGCGATTCGTGCTGGAGACGTTGTCTGGCAATGGCAAGAACGGCGGCGACCGGTCGATTGCCTGGATGCTTGCGTGCAGCACATTTAGCGGCGACGACGAAATTAAGAATTGGGTGGCCGGCGAACTGGAACACCCAGACCGTAACGGGTTGTTGTTGCACAACCTTGCGCTCATTCCCGAGTCATGGCGCGCTGACCCTGCTTTTGCGCGCAGCGCTGCGGTGACCGTCCGAAAAGACGCCTCTGGGCCTCAGTTCAGCGACGGCACCGTCGCGATCGCCGATTCATTGCCTGACGAGGAGGCGCTCGAGGCGCTGCTCCCCATGCTGGACTCGTGGCGTCCCGTCCGTGCCGGGGCAGTGCTGCTGGAACGGTTCGGGGACCGTCCTGAGGTGCGCGCCGTTTTTGATGAGCGCCTGCATGGGACACTCGAGTCGGCTGCACCGCTTGCCCCCCTCGCGCTCGAGGCACTCGGGAAAGTAGAAGGATTTAGGGTGCTCGTTGAGCTGTTGCGGTCCTCGGTCGACGCGGACGACTCTGAAGCGCGGGTCTTGGTCGCGATGGCCGTCGCGAACGCTTGGGCCCGATTTGCCAGCACCGCAGAGGACCCAGCGGCCGCTGCGATTCTGGGCGATTATGACCCGGACGAACTCGCAACACGCTGCACCGCCGTGGGAACGGGAACCCTCACCTGGCATGTCGACGCAATCATCGCCGCGTGGCCAGCGCACGAGGCAGTTGCCACATTCGCGTTGCAGATCCTGCAGCACCCCCGGCACCTCAGCATCGGCATCCATGATCCGGCACCTGCGGCGATCGCGCGAGCGTACGGTGGCCGCGCCGACGCTACCGCGAACATGATGATGGATGCGGTCCTTGATCAGGTCGCTTACTTGCCACCGCAGCTGCGAGAGGCGCTCGTCGATGCACTGAGCCGCTCTGATCTCACCCCCGCAACGTTGCGCGGCCTGCTTGAGTACTCGAGTGAGGACCCAGACTCTTGGGTGCAGCGTGCATCACTGATCGGTCTGATCCGTCGTGTGCAGCGGTACCAGATCTCACCAAATGCCGAGCACGCGCAGGCTGAGGACGTCACCGAGTGGCTCCGCGCGCAGGTGCAAGCTGAACTCTGCGGATATGGTCCGGCGTTGGAGCACCGCAGGCAGACGGGCTGGGTGGGGATGCTACTGCTCGATGATCTCGGGCTGCATGACGATCTTCTGGAGACCATCGGTGAACCAACTCGACCGGGCGTGCGGCTTCGGCCTCTATTCGGGGGCGTCGACCGGGAATTGATAGACTTGCTCAACGTCAACTGGAACAAGGTGACCGACCACTTCGGGGATGACCTGTTCACACTGCTATCGGCCTCCCACGCGCGGGACGTCCGCGACGATGCGCGCGCAACGGTACTTGGGCAGCTCAGCTCCAATTCCTCACCGCATACCTCCATTAGCAAGCTCATCCGAGCGGAGGCAGATTCAAATCCTCAGTTCCGCAATAGTCCCGCGTATCTGCTCTGGTTGCACCGCGGTGGGCGCCGCGATCTCGACCTCTTTCTCGCGTGTCTGACGAGTGCAAGCTCCGCCAGCTCGACCCGGGGCGGGACGAACGAGGTCTACGACGTGTTGGTCGATCAGGGCTCTTGGCAGATTCCCGCTGACACGCTCCGCGACGCCCTGACGAGGCAACCAGGGTTCGACAGTGATCCGGAACTTCGGGCGATATTCTGCGAACTATTCCCCCTTGATGAGGGCAGTCGCGCGATGTTCGCCGATTTGGAGGAGTGGTTTCGCGCCGGCGATCACCGGGAACGTCGCGAGTGGATCGACGTGCTCGCCGTCGCGGTGCGATCCTCGCCGCCCAAGCTGCTCCCGGTGATCATTGAACGGGCACACCAGCAGATCATGATCCGGGACTCCGTCGACCTGTTGCCGTTGTTGACAGGGCCGCTGCTGCGCCGACTCAGGCACGACACCGACGCGGTCAGAGCGATTCGAGTAGCCATCCAGGATCCCGGTTTCGCAGATGCCGACACCCCGATCTGGGCGCCGGCTCCCACGGATGGGCACCTTCGCAACCCGGCGGGCGACACGCAACTATGTTTCCTGTTGGCTGCGGCCCTCGATCACGCAGGAGTGCTGGACGAGCACACCGCGACGATCGCGCAAGAGGTGCTCACCACGAGCAACCCAGATGTGGTGGTCCACGATCCGTTCACCGGGGCCGAGCGTGCCGCGCGTGCGGCCGCGGTCTCCCTGACAAGACACTCACCGACTCGGGACTGACCTCCGCGACGCCGTGCAAGGCGGCGCTGTCGTCGTCGCTTTTTCGGACGTTGGCAGTTACGAGGATCGCAATGTTGATTCTCGGGGCGGTCGTGCTGGCCTTAAGGTGGTGGAGGACCCCGGAGATGCGTGCTCCTCGGTAGCTCATCGGGCTACCGAGGAGATTCTTCACTGTGGTCACGGGAATCGCTAGAAGGCGGCCCTATACGCGGAACCGGCGAAGAAGAAGAAAACACCTCCGAACAGCAGAGTCGCATCCAAGATGACGAATCCCAGAGCGCAGCCGCCATAACCCCAATACGTCCGCGAACCGAACGATGGTCTCCCTGCGGTCCGGTCCGGTCCGGTCCGGTCCGGACCGGACCGGGGCTCGGGGGCACCGGCGACGGATCGGCTCAATAGTGCATCTGCCGTGGTCCCGGGGAGTCGGCATCAGCAACGCACTTGGAAAGGGGAGCAGGTGTCACGCAAGCAGCGCGCTGCGCTTCTCGCGGCCGACACCTCAGGACGGCGTCCACCAGTCGAAGAGTGTTTGTCCTGAGATGATTAGCGTCGCGATGTTCCATCCAACGATGGTGGATATCAAGGCTGCTAGGCCCATCGCGAGAAGTGACAAGCAACTATCGCCAGAAGTGCTGTATGCAATCGCGGTGTAGACGAGAATACCGTGACCCACGGGCAGGATAGCGATCAGAACCCACCCCAATCCTTGAAGGAAGCCTCCGACCGCGTCAATTCCTTCCAGATTACCGGAGTTAACTAGGGCGACAATGGCAGTGACCAGCGCCCAACCGGCAAGAGTCACACTGACAGGGAAAAGCCAGGAGAAGCGTGGCTCGTCGCTCATGATGGATTGTCGGCGCGTATCACGCGTTAGATTGTGCACCCCGGATCGATCGGTTGCATCCAGTGAAGTCGCAACTAGGGTCGTAGAAGTTCGTCCTGGAATCCGAATGTTGCGGGCGCCGGTCCAAGCGGCAAACGACAGGCTCGTGAATATGATGCCGAAGATATTCTGTACCGCGAAGCCTGCGGGTGTGGACCCAAACGCGCTCTTCGCGATCACGGCGCCGAGCATGCTAACGAGGACGAGGAGGAAAATCCAAACAGCGCGCATGTTGAAGGCTCCTGCATGTTTCGAGTGGCGCGAGGCTATCACTTCATGTGCGATGCACGCTTCCTAAAGCGTTCAAGGCTTCTTCGCTCTCATTCGGTGCGGTTGGGGCTGACCGTGTAGACGTAAGGCTGCCGCTCCATCGCCTTCGCATACCGCTCGCTTCTCGCCAACACATCCGTACCTGACTCTGAGCGGCAGTGCCGTTCTGAGCGGCCGGATCGAGGGCGGCAGCATGCGCTCAGAGGCGGCACAGACAGTGGCTGCCGTATCCATCGGTTCGGCAACCCCCGCGGGCCGGTCCGTGCGCTGAGAGTCCTGTCGCGCGGACCGCTCAGCAAAACCTTCGAGTGCGAGTCGACCGCGCCCGGATGCCGCAGGGGCCTCCCGTGGCGCTCATGATCCGGCGCAACAGGTCAGAACCGAGCACGGAAGATGTCGGGCAGGGGGACGCCGTGCTGCTCCGTGGCGACGACGCCGTCGCCCTCGTGGACACCGGCGACGACGAGGAACGGCTCCGGGCGTGCCTGGGCCTGCTCGGGGTCACCCGGATCGACCTGCTCGTCCTGACGCACTTCGACCGCGACCACGTCGGTGCGGTGGGCGCGGTGGCCGACACCGTCGAGACCGCCCTGGTCGGACCCGTCGGCCGTGCGTCGGACGAACGGGTGGTCGACGACCTCCGACGTGCCGGTGTCGACGTCCGGACGGCCGATGATCGCGTCTCCGGAACCCTCGGGCCGCTCGGCTGGCGTGTGGTGTGGCCGCTGGTCGGCGACCGTGCCGCCGGCAACGACGCGAGCATCGTGCTGGCCACGGGCCCGGCGGACGGAGACTCCTGTCCGGCGTGCCTGACGGGGGTGTTCCTCGGCGACCTGGGGGAGTCGTCGCAACGTCGCCTCCGGAACGCCGGGGAGCTGCCGGTGGGGCCGATCGACGTCGTGAAGGTGGCGCACCACGGCTCGGCGGACCAGGACCCGCAGCTCTACCGGGGGCTCACGGCGCGGGTCGGGCTCGTCGGGGTCGGCGCGGACAACACCTACGGACACCCGACGCCGTCCGCGCTCGGCATGCTCGAGGCCGCGGGCACACTGCCGCTCCGCACCGACGAGCTCGGCACCGTGGTGCTCGCCCGCTCCGGCACTGACGAGGTGCGGGTGTGGACGGAGCGCTCGTCGTCGGCGGCCGCCCGTAGGATCGACGGTGCACCACTCGACCCGGCACCGTCCGGGCCGGCACCACCGGAAGGACCACATGGCCGCCAAGAAGCCCGCGCGCGCCGCAGCGAAGATCGACCAGGTGCCCTGGTCGGGGATCCGTCCGGCGCCCGTCGTGCTCATCACCGGGCCCGAAGCGTTCCTCGCCGACCGCGCCCGCGGTGTGCTGAAGGACCTGCTGCAGGGCGAGGACCCCGCGCTCGAGGTGCACGACCTCGAAGCCGACCAGTACGCCCCCGGGCTCCTCGCCACCCTCGCCAGCCCGTCGCTGTTCGGCGAGCCACGACTCGTGCAGGTCACGAACGTCGAGAAGTGCACCGACGCCTTCATCACCGAGACGATCTCGTACCTGCAGGCCCCCGCAGACGACGTCACCCTGGTGCTCCGGCACGGGGGAGGCGTGCGCGGCAAGAAGCTCCTCGACACGATCCGCAGCGGTGTCGGCGGCGGGGTCGAGGTGCTGTGCGACGAACTCAAGCGCGAGACCGACCGCATCGACTTCGTGAACGCCGAGTTCCGTGCCGCACGACGCCGGATCGCGCCCTCCGCCGTCCGCACCCTGGTGACCGCGTTCGCCGACGACCTCGCCGAACTCGCCGCCGCGTGCCGACAGCTCCTGGCGGACGAGGCTGAGGAGATCACCGACAAGGTCGTCGACAAGTACTACGGCGGTCGCGTCGAGACGAACGCGTTCAAGGTCGCCGACATCGCCCTCGCGGGCCGGTCGGCACCGGCGATCGTCGAGCTGCGGCACGCCCTGGCCACCGGCGAGGCACCCGTGCCGATCGTCGCCGCGTTCGCGAGCAAGATCCGCACGATGGCGAAGGTCAGCGCCTTCCGGGGCCCGAGCGGGCAGGCGGCCTCGGCGCTCGGCATGGCGCCGTGGCAGGTGCAGCGCGCGCAGCGTGACGTCGCCGGCTGGAGTGAGTCCGGGCTGGCCAACGCGATCATCAGCATCGCCGAGGCGGACACCGCGGTGAAGGGTGGCTCGCGCGACGCGCACTACGCGCTCGAGGTCATGGTCCGCACCATCGCCCGACGCGGCGAGCCCCGCTGAGGCGGGCCGGGCCTCCCGGCCGTTCCGCGCGCCGGTCGGCCGGCGCTTCCTGAGCAGAAACGGTCGGGTGCACCATCGCGACCCGACCGTTCCTGCTCACGAAGCGAACCCAACGCACCCCACGCCGACCACCCCACACCCCACGCACGACGAAGGCCCCGCACCAACGGTGCGGGGCCTTCGGACCAGAAGGGTCAGGACGTCAGAGCGACGAGACCTTCTTCGCGATGGCCGACTTGCGGTTCGCGGCCTGGTTCTTGTGGATGACACCCTTGCTCACGGCCTTGTCGAGCTTCTTCGACGCGAGGGCCAGGGCGGCAACGGCCTTGTCCTTGTCACCGGCGGCGACGGCGTCGTTGGCACGACGGATGTGCGTCTTGAGCTCCGACTTGTACGCCTTGTTGCGCTCGGTGGCCTTGAGGTTGGTCTTGATGCGCTTGATCTGCGACTTGATGTTCGCCATGAATTGCTCCTGCTCGTCTCGTACGGGTGGGCGCGACCGCAGGGTAGAGGGGCCCTTGGTCGCATCGCGTTCCACCCGTGGGCGGGGAACGCGGAAGCCAGCCACCAACACTACCAGGCAAGCGGGCTGCCACCAAAGCACGAAACACCGCCGGATCGGCGGAAGCCCGCGGCCGACCGCGCCGAAACCCCACGGCAACACGCACCGGATACCGTGACGGACATGCCCTCCCTCGCACCGCGCATCGACACCGTGCCCGCCTCCGGCATCCGGAGGGTCTTCGAGCAGGCAGCCCTGCTGCAGTCGAGTGGCACCGACGTCACGATGCTCGTGATCGGCGAGCCGGACGTCCCGGTGGCGCCGCACATCGGTGAGGCGGCCCGTCGTGCCTGGACCGAGGACCGCACCGGGTACACCCCGAACGGCGGGATCGCGCCCCTCCGCGAGGCCGTCCGCGACAAGCTCCGCCGTGAGAACCGGATCGAGGCCGACCTCGAGCAGATCTGGATGACGATCGGTGCGACGCAGGCGCTGTTCCAGGCGATGACGCTGACGCTGAGCCCGGGCGACGAGGTGCTCGTGCCGGACCCCGGCTACACGACCTTCACGATGAACGCCCACATCATCGGGGCGACCCCGGTGCCGTACCGGCTGGAGCCGCAGCACGGGTTCGAGCCCGACCTGCAGGCCCTCGAGGCGAGCGTCACCGAACGCACCCGGGTGCTGATCGTCAACTCGCCGTCGAACCCACTCGGCTCGGTCTTCGGCGAGGAGACCCTGCGCGCGCTGCTGGCCTTCGCGAAGCGGCACGACCTCTGGGTGATCAGCGACGAGGTCTACGAGTACTTCACCTACGGCACCCGGCACGTCAGCCTGGCCGCGCTCGACGAGGACGACCGCGTGTTCTCGGCGTTCTCACTGAGCAAGACGTACGCGATGACCGGTGTCCGTGTCGGGTACCTCGTCACCCCGAAGGGGCTCGGCGCGACGATGCGGACCACGCAGGAGGCCATGATCAGCTGCGTCGCCGAACCCGACCAGTACGCGGCCCTCGCGGCGATCGTGGGGGACCACTCCGCGGTGCGCGACGCCCGGGAGCACTACCGCGCGAACCTCGAGGTCGCGAAGGAGACGCTCGACGCCGCCGGCATCCGGTACCTCGACCCGCGCGGGGCGTTCTACCTGTGGATCGACATGTCGCACGCCTCCGACGGGGACATCGCCGAGTGGGCGCTCGGGTTCCTGCAGCGTGAGCGGGTCGCCGTCGCGCCGGGCAGCGCCTTCGGACGTACCGGCGAGGGGTGGATCCGCGTGTGCCTCGCAGCGACCGCGGACGACCTCCGGCGCGGCCTCGGTGCCCTGCCGGCTCCGGCGCACGCGACCGTCTGACGCGCGGTCCACACGGCCAGGAGGCCCGGTGCCGGTCGGCAGGACGGCGCACGGTGCGTGGTCCTCCACCTGGTACGAGGATGCTCGCCCCGTGCCGCGCAGCATCCGGTCACCGGGCGGTCAACTGCGCACGGACCCGCCGACCTCGCACCGTGCGGGGTCCAGCACGCCGACGCGAGAGCGCACCGGGAGCGGATCAACCGCGCACCGTGCGTGGCGGACGCGCGCCGTGCCTCCAGGGCGGGTGAAGCGTGGGAGACTGTTGCGACCGTCCGACCCACCTGAGGAACCGTGAGCCCACAAGCATCCGCACCGCTGGAGCCCGCAGCGACCCCGGCCGACGCGATCCGCAACTTCTGCATCATCGCGCACATCGACCACGGCAAGTCGACGCTGGCCGACCGCATGCTGTCGATCACCGGCATCGTCGAGGACCGCGCGATGCGTGCGCAGTACCTCGACCGCATGGACATCGAGCGCGAGCGCGGCATCACGATCAAGTCGCAGGCCGTGCGCATGCCGTGGGAACTCGACGGTGAGACCTTCGCGCTGAACATGATCGACACCCCCGGGCACGTCGACTTCTCGTACGAGGTCTCGCGCTCCCTGGCCGCGTGCGAGGGCGCGATCCTGCTCGTCGACGCCGCCCAGGGCATCGAGGCGCAGACGCTCGCGAACCTGTACCTGGCGCTCGAGAACGACCTCGAGATCATCCCGGTCCTCAACAAGATCGACCTGCCGGCGGCCGAACCGGACAAGTACGCCGCCGAGCTCGCACAGCTCATCGGTGGCAAGCCCGAGGACGTCCTCCGGGTGTCCGGCAAGACCGGCGTCGGGGTGCCTGAGCTTCTCGACCTGGTCGTCCGTCGTGTTCCGGCCCCCGTCGGCGACGCCGAAGCGGCGCCCCGCGCGATGATCTTCGACTCGGTCTACGACAGCTACCGCGGCGTCGTCACCTACGTCCGCATGATCGACGGCACCATCTCGCCCCGCGAGAAGGTCCAGATGATGTCGACCAAGTCGACGCACGAGATCCTGGAGATCGGGGTCTCGAGCCCGGAGCCGAAGCCCACGAAGGGGCTGTCCGTCGGCGAGGTCGGCTACCTGATCACCGGTGTGAAGGACGTCCGCCAGTCCAAGGTCGGCGACACCGTCACGAGTGCGCAGAAGCCCGCGACCCAGGCACTGCCCGGCTACACGGACCCGAAGCCGATGGTGTTCTCGGGTCTCTACCCGATCGACGGCAGCGACTACCCCGTGCTCCGCGAGGCGCTCGACAAGCTCAAGCTCTCCGACGCCGCACTGGTCTACGAGCCGGAGACCTCGGTCGCGCTCGGCTTCGGGTTCCGCTGCGGGTTCCTCGGGCTGCTGCACCTCGAGATCATCACCGAGCGGCTGTCGCGCGAGTTCGGCCTCGACCTCATCACCACGGCCCCGAGCGTCATCTACGAGGTCACGACCGAGGACAACGCCGTGACCGAGGTCACGAACCCCTCGGAGTTCCCGACCGGGCGCATCGTCGAGGTCCGCGAACCGATGGTCCGCGCCGCGATCCTGGCCCCGAAGGACTACGTCGGCGCGATCATGGAGCTCTGCCAGCAGCGCCGCGGCTCCCTGCTCGGCATGGAGTACCTCGGCGAGGACCGCGTCGAGATCCGCTACGAGATGCCCCTCGGCGAGATCGTCTTCGACTTCTTCGACCAGCTGAAGAGCAAGACCCAGGGCTACGCGTCACTCGACTACGAGCCCACCGGCGATCAGGCCGCCGACCTCGTCAAGGTCGACATCCTGCTGCAGGGCGACCAGGTCGACGCCTTCAGTGCGATCGTGCACCGCGACAAGGCGTACGCCTACGGCACGCTCATGACGGAGCGGCTGCGCAAGCTCATCCCGCGCCAGCAGTTCGAGGTGCCGATCCAGGCTGCCATCGGCGCCCGCATCATCGCCCGCGAGAGCATCCGCGCGATGCGCAAGGACGTCCTGGCGAAGTGCTACGGCGGTGACATCACCCGCAAGCGCAAGCTCCTCGAGAAGCAGAAGGAGGGCAAGAAGCGCATGAAGACCATCGGTCGGGTCGAGGTCCCGCAGGAGGCCTTCATCGCGGCGCTCTCCGGCGACGTCGAAGAGAAGAAGAAGTAGCGCCGGTTCAGCCGGTCCGGCGGGCGCGTGCCCGCAGGGCGGCCAGGCAGAGGGCCGGGAGGCTCGCAGCGGCCAGTCCCGCCAGTGCGGTTCGCAGGATGGCCCAGTGGGCAGCCGCGTCGAAGTCGGTCTGTTCGCCGGAGGCCACCCCGGCGACCACGGCGCCGACCACCATCGCGAGCGTCACGACCGCGAGAGCCAGCGCCAGCCGGCGGCCGCGATCACGCCGCACCGCCGACACCAGCGCAGCACCGAACAGCAGCACCCCGGCGCCGGCGCAGCTCGCCCCCACAGCGGCGATGACGTTCGCGGTGTCGAAGCCGTTCCACGACTCGGGGGCGATTGCGGCGGTGGCGTACCGGGCGGGCGACGCTGCGGCAGAGGTCGTCACGTCCACCAGCACCCGGGCGGTCGCCGCCACGCCGAACGCGACGAGCGTGAGCGCGGCGAGGACGGCGGTCCGGCGGTCGACGGACCGCGGGCGGGCGGGGGTGGGGCGGGGCACCTGCTGACGATAGCCCCGGGGCGGACGGTTGTCGGGCCTCCAGTTCGGGGTGCACGGCGGGCGGGCCGATCCGACGGAGGTGAGCGTGGATCGGTTCGATCCGGGGCGGCCCGCCCAAGTACCATGGCGGCATGAGCATCCGCGGGAGCTACCGGACCGCCCTGACGTACGGCGCGGTGGGGGCGACCCAGGCGTCGGACCTCATGACCTACCCACCGGACGGCTTCACGCCGGCAGAGTCGCGCGCGCGGATCGGACACGGCGACCAGCGGTTCGAGACTGCCGTCGTGCAGGCGCTCACGTGGCAGATCCAGGAGCGCAGCGGTGTCCGCGTGCGCGTCGAGGAGCAGCCCGACGACGACGAGGTCCGGTACAACCCGGTGACCTTCGACGACGACGGTGTGCCGATCGCGCCGGCGTCCATCGGGACGCCCCGGGTCGAGAAGTTCGCCCCCGACGGCACCCCGCTGCTGACGGCGGGCACCAGTGCGACGCTGACGATCCACGCGTTCGGGCAGACCGTGCTGGCACCGGTGCGCGTCGTGTCGATCATCGACGAGCACGACCGCAAGGGCTTCGCCTACGGCACGCTCGAGGGGCACCCGCTCTCCGGCGAGGAGTCGTTCGTCGTCGAGCGCACCCCGGACGGGTCGGTGTGGCTGCAGGTCCGGCAGTTCTCGCAGCCGGCGAGCCGGAAGTGGCGCTTCGTGGCGCCGTTCGTGCGGCGGCAGCAGAAGGTCATGGCGGAGAAGTACCTGGCGGCGCTGCGGGGCGACTAGGCGTCTGGTCGCTCGGTCGCGGTCGCGGTCGCTCGCGGTCTCGCGACCCCGCCCGCTCCCGTCCCGCTCCCGCTCCTCAGCGGAGCGGTGGGAGTGCGGCGATCGCGTCCTCGATGAGGGCGGCGTCCTGCTGGCAGTCGCGTGCGACGGTCACGGCGTTCGTGTGCCGCAGCGCATCGACGTCGTAGACACCCGTCGCCACGGCCAGGAAGGGGATGCCCGCGGCGTCGGCGGCCTCGCCGTCGCGCGGGGTGTCGCCGACGATGACCGCCCGGGTGCCGACCAGTTCGGCGGCGGCGCGCAGGGTGACCCCGGCCCGCTCGACCTCGGTGTCGCCGAAGTACGAGTGCTCCCAGTCGAAGACGTCGGGGTCGAACCCGGCGCCGGTGAGCTTCACCCGGGCGCGGTACTCGGAGTTGCCGGTGAGCAGGCCGTTGCGCCACCCGAGCTCGGCGAACCGGGTCAGGAGCGCCTTCGCCCCGGGGACGGGGCTGCGGTGGTCGCCGGAGGCGTGCCGTTCGGCGGTCAGGTCGTGCAGGTGCCGGCTGACCGAGGGGATCAGGGTGTCCTCGAAGGCGTGGGCGCGCACGTGCTCGGCGATGAGCCCGGCGTCGGTCCGGCCGTGCTGGTGTCCGACCCGGAGGGTGAGGTCGCGGCCCACCGCCCGCTCGAGGGCGAGGTGGTAGAGGTTGCCCGGGGACGAGGCGTTCATCACGAGGGTGCCGTCGATGTCCCACAGGACCGTGGTGGGGACGGGATGGTGCTCCATGGCTCCATCATGACGGAGAATGGAGCCCATGCCGAGTGCTCTCCCGATCGCCGATCCAGCACCAGCGGACGGCCTGATCACCCCGTGGGCGGCAGCGGGCTCCGCTGCCGGGCCGGGGGCTGCTCCCGCCGCCGGTGACGTCCCCTTCGGCGTGTACGTGCACGTGCCGTTCTGCCGCGTGCGCTGCGGCTACTGCGACTTCAACACCTACACGGCGTCGGAGCTCCGCGGCGTCCGTCGCGACGACTACGCCGGGCACGCCGTGCGCGAGATCGAGTGGGCCGCGACCGTGCTCGATCGTTCCGGTGTGCCGCGGCGGCCGGTGTCGACCGTCTTTTTCGGCGGCGGCACCCCGACCATGCTGCCGGCGTCCGACCTGGCGATGATCCTCCGCGCGATCGACGACACCTGGGGCATCCTGCCCGGGGCCGAGGTCACCACCGAGGCGAACCCGGACTCTGTCGACGCGGCGTCGCTCGAGACGCTGCGGGCCGGTGGCTTCAACCGGATCAGCTACGGCATGCAGTCCGCCGTGCCGCACGTGCTCGCCACGCTCGACCGGACGCACGACCCGCTGCGGGTCCCCGTCGTCGTCGACCTCGCGAAGCAGCAGGGACTCGACGTCTCGCTCGACCTCATCTACTCGACGCCGGGGGAGTCCATCGCCGACTGGCGGACCTCGCTCGACGCCGCGATCGCCTGCGAGCCCGACCACGTGTCGGCGTACTCGCTCATCGTCGAGGACGGCACCGCGATGGGCCGCATGGTCGCCCGCGGTGAGCTCCCCGCCCCCGACGACGACCTGGCCGCCGACATGTACGAGCTCGCCGACGAGGTGCTCGGCGACGCGGGCTACTCCTGGTACGAGGTGTCGAACTGGGCGCGCGGCGACGCGCACGCGAGCCGCCACAACCTGTCCTACTGGAAGGGCCACGACTGGTGGGGCGTCGGCCCCGGCGCGCACTCCGCCGTCGCCGGCACGCGCTGGTGGAACGTCAAGCACCCGGCCGCGTACGCGAACCGGGTGCTGTCGGGGGAGTCGCCGGCCGCCGGCCGCGAGACCATCGACGACGAGACGCGGTACGTCGAGCGACTGCTGCTGGCGGCGCGGGTCCGCGGGGAGCTCGCGACCAGCGAGATCCGCCAGGAGGCCCGTGGCCGGGTCGCCGGGCTCATCGCACGCGGACTCGTGGAAGGGTCGGCCGCGGTGCGGGGACGGATCGACCTGACCCTGCAGGGTCGCCTGCTCGCCGACGCGGTGGTGCGGGAGCTGCTCGACTGAGGGGCGTGCTTGCTGCGGAGCGCTTGCCGCTCACTGCTTGACGAACTCGATCGAGAGCGGGTAGCGGTAGAACTGGCCCTGGTTCGCGGCGACCGCCGCCATGATGCTGAAGATCAGCGACACGATCGCAGCGGCGAGGATGATCAGGAACCCGACGCCGAACACCGAGGTGAGCGAACCGACGAAGTACGCGATCGCCATCGTGATGTGGAAGTTCAGGGCGACCCGGGTGTGCTCCCGGATGAAGCCGCCCCGATCGCGGAGGACCAGGTAGGCGACGAGCGGCGCGACGACGGTGAAGAAGATGCCGCCGATGTGCGTCAGCGTGGCCCACAGGCGCTGGTCCTCCGGGCTCATCGGCTGGGGCGGGGTGTAGCCGGCGGGGTACTGCGGCCCGCCGGGGTACTGGGTCCCGCCGGGCTGCTGGGGGCCACCGGGGCCGTGGCCGTACGGGCCGCCGGGCTGCTCGGGTCCGGGGCCGTCGGGCTGCTGTCCGTAGGTCATGGCGGAAGCGTATCGGCCGACCGCCCGGAAGTCCCGGGGCGTCAGCGGTCGGGCGTAGGATCAGCAGTCGACACGTCCGAGTGCCAGGTCGATCGGGAAAGGAGGCGCTCGTGGTCAGTGAACGCAGCCTCGAGGTCCTCAAGGCCATCGTGCGCGACTACGTGGCGTCGCGTGAACCCGTCGGGTCGAAGACCATCGTCGAGCGACACGCCTTCGGGGTCAGTGCCGCCACGATCCGCAACGACATGGCCCTGCTCGAGGACGAGCAGCTGATCGCCGCACCGCACACCTCGTCCGGCCGGGTGCCGACCGACAAGGGGTACCGCGTCTTCGTGGACCACCTGGCGGGCGCCCGTCCGCTCTCCAGCGCGCAGCGGCACGCCATCGAGACCTTCCTCGGCGCCCCGAACGACCTCGACGAGGTCCTCGGGCGCACCGTCCGGCTGCTCAGCCAGCTCACCAACCAGGTCGCCCTCGTGCAGTACCCCTCGATGGTGCGCGCACGGGTGCAGCACGTCGAGCTCGTCCGGCTCGGTGACGCCCGGCTGATGGTGGTGCTCATCACGGACACCGCCCGCGTCGAACAGCGCGTGGTCGAGACCGACGTCCCGCTCGACGAGGACTCGCTGGGCGAACTCCGCACCGTGGTGAACGGCGCGACGGTGGGGCTCCTGCTGCAGGACGTCCCGACCGCGCTCCGAGCCGTGCCGCAGCAACTCCGCCCCGACGCCCAGACGCTCGGCGGGGTCGTCGTCGCCACGCTCATCGAGCAGGTCGCGGCGAACCGGCAGGACCGCCTGCTGATGGCCGGTGCGGCGAACCTGGCGAAGAGCGAGCAGGACTTCTCCGGCGGCCTCTTCCCCGTGCTCGAAGCGATCGAGGAACAAGTCACCCTGCTCCGGTTGTTCGGGGAGATGCAGGTGGACGACATCGCGGTGGCGGCCAGCATCGGCGTCGAGAACGCCGAGTACGGACTCGACGCCACGAGCATCGTCGCCGGCGGCTACCTGGCCGGTGGCGAGGTGGCCCGCCTGGGCGTCCTCGGACCGACCCGCATGGACTACGGCACGAACATGGCGGCCGTCCGCGCCGTCGCCCGCTACCTGTCCAAGCTCCTGGGCGAACACTGACCAACCGACCGAACCCAACCGACTGAGGGATACGTGGCAGACCACTACGACGTCCTCGGCGTCCAGCGAGACGCCTCCGATGCCGACATCAAGAAGGCCTACCGCCGCCTGGCGCGTGAGCTCCACCCGGACGTGAACCCGGCACCCGACGCCGCCGAGCGCTTCAAGGACGTGACGCACGCGTACGACGTGCTGAGCGACCCCGAGCAGCGACGCCGGTACGACGCCGGCCCGCAGGCCGACAGCCCCTTCGGTGGTGGCGCCGGCGGCTTCAGCGACATCTTCGACGCCTTCTTCGGCGGCGGCGGTGGCGGCGGCCGTGGGTCGGGCCCGCGCAGCCGTGCCGAGCGCGGCCAAGACGCCCTGCTCCGCATCGAGGTCGACCTCGACGAGGTCGTCTTCGGTACCCACAAGGACGTCGAGGTCGACACGGCGGTGCTGTGCGAGACCTGTCACGGCTCCTGCTGCGCACCGGGCACCAGCCCGCGCACGTGCGACATCTGCGGCGGCTCCGGGCACATCCAGCGCCAGGTCCGTTCGCTCCTGGGCAACGTGGTGACGAGCGCCCCGTGCGGCACGTGCCGCGGGTACGGCACCGTCATCCCGAGCCCCTGCCCGACCTGCCAGGGTCAGGGCCGCGTCCGCGCACGCCGCACCGTGCCGGTGGACGTCCCCGCGGGCGTCGACTCCGGTCTCCGCCTGCAGATGCCCGGCCAGGGCGAGGTCGGCCCGGCCGGCGGCCCGTCCGGCGACCTGTACCTCGAGATCCGCGTGCGCCACGACGACGTCTTCAGCCGTGACGGCGACGACCTGCTGGCGACGCTCGAGGTCGGCATGACCGACGCCGTCCTCGGCACGACCACCACGATCGACGGCCTCGACGGTCCGGTCGAGCTCGAGATCCGTCCCGGCGTGCAGAGCGCCGACGTCCTCGTCATCAAGGACCGCGGCATCACGAAGCTGCGCGGGAACGGCCGCGGTGACCTGCGGGTCGGCGTGCAGGTCGTCACCCCGACCAAGCTCTCCCACAAGGAACGGCAGCTGGTCGAGCAGCTCGCGAAGTCGCACAAGACCACCGCCCCGCAGCTCGCCCGGTTCCAGCAGGGCATGTTCGGCAAGCTCCGCGACCGGTTCTTCAACCACTGATGGCGTCGCTGTACCTCGTCGACTCGCTGGACGGCGTCGCCGTCGGTGACCCGGTGTCGCTCGACGGCGCCGAGGGCCGGCACGCGGTCTCCGTCGCGCGCGTCCGGGTCGGCGAGGTCCTGCGGATCGCCGACGGTCGGGGCACCGTGGTGTCCGGGCCGGTCACCACGCTCGGCAAGGACACGCTGGAGCTCGCGGTCGAGACCGTCGAGCACCAGGATGCACCGCGCCCGTCGCTGACCCTCGTGCAGGCCCTGGCGAAGGGCGGCCGTGACGAGATGGCGGTGCAGGCGGCGACCGAGATCGGCGTCGACCGGGTCGTGCCGTGGTCGGCCGCGCGCAGCGTCTCCCGGTGGGACGGCGCGAAGGTCGAGAAGGGCCGTGCCCGGTGGGCATCGATCGCGCACGAGGCCGCGAAGCAGGCGATCCGTCCGCGCGTGCCCGTCGTCGCGCCGCTGGTGACGACCGGACAGCTCGTGTCCGCGCTCGGGGAGGGGACCGCCCTCGTCCTGCTCGACCCGACCGCGACCGTGCGACTCGCCACCTGGGAACCCCCGACGGACGCCGAGGACATCGCACTCGTCGTCGGTCCCGAAGGCGGCATCGACGGCGCGGAGCTCGACCGGCTCGAGGCCGCGGGTGCCGTGCGGGTCCGACTCGGTGACAGCGTGCTCCGCACGTCCACCGCCGGACCGGCGGCACTCGCTGTCCTGCAGGCGCGACTGGGCCGCTGGTGAGCCGGACCAGGCCGTCGGGCGCGTCCTACGATGGAGCCATGAGCAGCAGCACGCCCAGCGTCTTCTCCAAGATCATCGCGCGCGAGATCCCGGCGACCATCGTCGCCGAGGACGACCGTGTGATCGCGATCGAGGACATCGCCCCGAAGGCTCCCGTCCACGTGCTCGTCGTCCCCAAGACCGAGCAGTACGCGAACGTCGGCGAGCTCGCAGCGGGCGACCCCGACCTGCTGGCCCACGTCGTCGCCACCGCGCAGCGCATCTCCGACGAGCGCGCCGACGGCCAGTTCCGACTCGTCTTCAACACCGGCGAAGCCGCCGGTCAGACCGTGTTCCACGTGCACGCGCACGTACTCGCAGGTGAACTGCAGGAAGGCACCCTTGCCGGTTAACGAACCAGTACAGCCCACCGCCGCCGACGACGAGCCCGTCTCGGTCTCGCTCCAGGTCGACGGCATCGCCATGGTGCAGCTGCTCGGCCCCCAGGACCGTCTGCTCAAGACGGTCGAGCGCCAGTACCCGGGCGTCCGGGTCGTCGTCCGCGGCAACGAGGTCACGCTGACCGGGCCCGAGCGCGACGTCGCACGCGCGAAGGCGCTCGTCGACGAGCTCGTCGGCATGGTCAGGCGCGGGCAGGAGATCGGCCCGGCCGACATCCCGATGTCGGCACGTATCCTCGACGACGACCGCAAGCCGTCCGACACCTTCGGCACCCCGATCGTGTCGAGCCGCGGCAAGTCCGTGCGGCCGAAGACGGACGGGCAGCGTGCCTACGTCGACGCCATCGACGAGCACACCATCACGTTCGGCATCGGTCCGGCCGGTACCGGCAAGACGTACCTGGCGATGGCCAAGGCCGTGCAGGCGCTGCAGCGGCGCGAGGTCAACCGGATCATCCTCACCCGTCCCGCGGTCGAGGCCGGCGAGCGGCTCGGCTTCCTGCCGGGCACGCTGACCGACAAGATCGACCCGTACCTGCGCCCGCTGTACGACGCCCTCAACGAGATGATGGACCCGGAGCTGGTCCCGAAGCTCCTGGCGGCCGGCACCGTCGAGGTCGCCCCGCTGGCGTACATGCGTGGCCGGACCCTCAACGACTCCTTCGTGGTGCTCGACGAGGCGCAGAACACCACGCCCGAGCAGATGAAGATGTTCCTGACCCGCCTCGGGTTCGGTTCGAAGATGGTCATCACGGGCGACATCACCCAGGTCGACCTGCCGGGCAACGTCTCCGGTCTCCGGCTCGTGACCCGCATCCTCGACGAGGTCGAGGACATCCACTTCGCCCGTCTCGGCAGCGAGGACGTGGTCCGCCACACCCTCGTCGGCCGGATCGTCGATGCGTACACGGTCTACGACGAGGAGCGCCTCGCCGAGCAGGCCGGGCAGCGCCCCGGTGGCCGCGGCACCGCCCCGGTCGGCAACCCCGACGGAGCGAACCGCGCCGAACGCCGTGGGCGCCCGCCGCAGGACCGCGCACGACCCCCGTACCCCCAGAACGACGCCCGAGGAGGCACCCGGTGAGCATCGAGCTCAACAACGAGTCCGGCGTCGAGGTGGACGAGGCCGCGATCCAGCGGCTCGCCGCGTTCGCCCTGGACGCGATGCACGTCCACGCCGATGCGGAGCTCGCGATCGTGCTGGTCGACGAGGGCGCGATGGAGCAGCTGCACGTGCGGTGGATGGACGAGCCCGGTCCGACGGACGTCCTGAGCTTCCCGATGGACGAACTGCGTCCCGGCACCGAGGACGACCCCACGCCGGCCGGGCTGCTGGGCGACATCGTGCTCTGCCCGCAGGTGGCCGAGGAGCAGGCGAAGACCGCCGGGCACTCGAGCACCGACGAGATGCTGCTGCTCACCTGCCACGGCATCCTGCACCTGCTCGGCTTCGACCACGCCGAGCCCGACGAGAAGGCCGAGATGTTCGGCATCCAGGGCGAGATCCTGACCGCCTTCGCCGCCCAGCGCCGAGGGCGGTAGCCGGTGGTCGTCGTCGCCGGACTCCTCGCGGTGGCGCTGGGGCTCGTCGTGCTCGGCGGGCTCCTCGCCGCGAGCGATGCCGCACTCTCGGTGGTCTCCCGTGCCGACCTCGAGGAGATCGCCAGGGGCAACAAGCGGCGCCGCGCCATCGAGGCGATCGCTGACGACGTCGGGGCGCACGTCAACGCGCTGAACTTCTTCCGGGTCCTCGCCGAGACCGCCGCTGCGGTGCTCGTGACGATCGCCCTCGTGCGCGCCTTCGACAGCTGGTGGATCGCACTCGTCGTCTCCGCCGCGATCATGACCGCGGTCTCGTTCGTGCTGGTCGGGTCGAGCCCGCGCAGCGTCGGACGCGCCCACGCCGAGCGGCTGATCGGAGCGACCGGCGGGATCGTCCGTGGGGTCCGCATCGTGCTCGGTCCGCTGGCCGGGCTGCTCGTCCGGATCGGCGACCGGGTCACCCCCGGCCGCGGCCGGAGCGCGTCCACCGTGTCGAGCGAGGAGCAGCTGCTCTCGCTCGTCGACGAGGCCACCGAGAGCAACGTGCTCGAGGACGAGGACCGCGAGCTCATCCACTCGGTGTTCGAGTTCAGCGACACCCTGGTGCGCGAGGTCATGGTGCCACGCACGGACATGCTCACCGTCGACGGTGCGGAGACGCTGGCCGCGGCCATGGAGCAGTTCCTGGCCGCCGGGGTGTCCCGGATGCCGGTGACGGGCAAGGACAGCGACGACGTGCGGGGTGTGCTCTACCTGCGCGACGTCGCGCGGTCGCTGTACGAACGGCCGGCGTCCCGCAGTGAGCGGGTCAGCCGGCTGCTGCGGCCCGCCGAGTTCGTGCCGGAGTCGAAGCACGCCGACGACACCCTCCGGCACATGCAGGTCGCCAAGAACCACCTGGTGCTGGTGGTCGACGAGTACGGCGGTGTCGCCGGGCTCGTGACCATGGAGGACCTCATCGAAGAGCTCGTCGGCGACATCTCCGACGAGTACGACCGCGCCGTCGTCGACCGGACCGAGGTCGAACCGGGCATCTGGCGGATCTCCGCCCGACTGCCGATCGACGAGCTCGGCGACCTGTTCGGCATCGAGCTCGACGACGACGACGTCGACACCGCCGGTGGCCTGCTCACCAAGGAGCTCGGACACCTGGCCGTCTCCGGCGACACCGTCACCGTGTCCGGGGTCGTCCTGACCGCCGACCGGGTCGAGGGCAAGCGCCGCCACCTCATCACCGTGCTCGCCGAGCGCACCCACGCCCTGGCCGACGTCGAGGACGCCTTCGACGACGCCGAACCCACCACGACGGGAACCACGCACGCATGACCGACACCGACACCACCCAGGCCGGCTCGGACAAGCCCTACCGCGCGGGCTTCGTCTCGTTCGTCGGCCGTCCGAACGTCGGCAAGTCGACGCTGACCAACGCCCTGGTGGGCGAGAAGGTCGCCATCACCTCGTCCAAGCCGCAGACCACCCGGCGCGCCATCCGCGGGATCGTGCACCGGCCCGACGGCCAGGTCATCATCGTCGACACGCCGGGCGTGCACCGTCCGCGCACCCTGCTCGGCGAACGGCTCAACGACCTCGTGCAGTCCACGCTCGGCGACGTCGACGTGATCGGGTTCTGCGTGCCGGCGAACGAGCCGGTGGGCCCCGGCGACCGGTTCATCAACGACACGCTCGACCAGTACCCGCGGGCGAAGAAGATCGCGATCGTCACGAAGATCGACAGCGCCTCCAAGGACCGCGTCGGCGAGCAGCTGCTGGCCGTCTCGAAGCTCCGCGACTGGGACGCCGTGGTGCCGACCTCGGGCACCCGGGGCATGCAGCTCGAAGACCTGCTCGGCGTCGTCACGAGTCTGCTGCCCGAGTCGCCGCAGCTGTACGACTCGAGCGCGGTGACCGAGGAGACCGACGAGGAGCGCATCGGCGAGCTCATCCGCGAGGCCGCGCTCGAGGGCGTCCGCGACGAGCTGCCGCACTCGCTCGCCGTGGTCATCGAGGACATCGTCGAGCCCGACGCCGACGAGGACGCCGACGGCCCCCTGCGCATCTTCGCGAACCTGTTCGTCGAGCGGGACAGCCAGAAGGCGATCGTCATCGGACACAAGGGCGAGCGCCTGAAGGACGTCGGTTCGCGGGCCCGCGTCGAGATCGAGTCGCTGCTCGGCGGCCGGCACGTCTACCTGAACATCCGCGTGAAGGTGGCCAAGGAGTGGCAGCGTGACCCGAAGCAGCTCGGACGCCTCGGCTTCTGACCGTCCGCCGCTCGCACCCCGGGTCATCCGGGCGAGGGACGCGGGGACGAGCGGCCCGCCGTACCGTGGACGGGTGTTCCGTCCCATGCTGCGCGCGCAGGTCATCACCGACCTGCTGATCGCCGTGCTGCTCGGCGGCCTCGTGCTGGTCGCCAGCGGGCGCGGGCTCGACGGGCCGTTGTCCGTGGTCACCGTCGTCGGGATGACCGGCGCCCTGGCACTCCGGCGCCTGTCACCCGGGCTCGCCCTGGCCGTCGCATGGGTGTTCGCGGTCTTCGAGATGGTCACCCTGCAGGTGCCGGACGTGTCGAACGCGTTCATCGCCGGCGTCATGTACACGACGAGTGCGTACGGCAGCCGCCGCGTGCGGCTGGCCGGGCTCGTGTCGGCGATCCTCGGGTCCGTGGCGGCGGCGGCGTACATGGGCTTCGACGACTACCGGAACCGCTTGACCTACGAGACCACCTCGACGTCGGTGCCGGAGTCGCTGCAGGTCACCCTGTCGTTCTTCGCCGTCGTCCTGCTCCTGCTGCTGCTGCCGTGGCTCGCCGGACTCGTGGTCCGGACCCGTCGCTCGGCGAGCATGAGTCGCGAGGCCCAGCTGCTCGCCGAGCGTGACGCCGCGCGGGCCGACCGGGCCGTCGCGGTGGAGCAGGAGCGCGTGCGGATCGCCCGCGACATGCACGACATCGTCGCGCACTCGCTCGCGGTCGTCATCGCGCAGTCCGACGGTGCCCGGTACGCCCTGAAGGCAGACCCCGCCGTCGCCGACCAGGCCCTCAGTACCATCTCGGCCACGGCCCGGCGAGCCCTCGGCGACGTGCGCGAACTCCTCGGCGCGCTCCGGCACGAGCAGGGGACCGCGCCGACGCCCGAGATCGACGACATCGACCGGCTCGTCGACGAGATGCGGCAGCTCGGGCTCGACGTGCGGGTGGAACGCGAGGGCGACCCCGCCGGGCTGCCCACCACCACGCAACTCGCGGTCTACCGGATCGTGCAGGAGAGCCTGACGAACGCGTACAAGCACGGAGAGCCCGGCAGCCCGGTGCGTGCCGCCCTGACCTACCGGCCGGACACGGTCGAGATCGCCGTCGTGAACCGTCGTGCGGATGACGGGGTCCGCGGCCCCGGCACGGGCCACGGCCTGGTCGGCATGCGCGAGCGCGCCGTGATGACCGGCGGCACCATGACCGCCGGGGCCCGGGGGGACGACTTCGCGGTCGCCGTCCGGATGCCGACCGTCCCGGCCAGCGGGCAGATGCCCCGCGGCCGGATCACCCCGACCGAGCAGGAGCGCACCGCCCGATGACCACGATCCCGACCGACGAGCACTCGATCCGTGTCGCCCTCGTCGACGACCAGGCGCTGTTCCGCACCGGCATCCGGATGCTCATCGACTCGCAGCCCGACCTGCGGTTCGTCGGCGAGGCGGGCGACGGTGCCGAGGGGGTCGAACTCGTCCGACGCACCCGTCCCGACGTGGTGCTGATGGACGTCCGGATGCCCGTGATGGACGGCATCACGGCGACCGGTCACATCGTCGAGCAGTCGGGCACCGACGGCGCGAAGGTCCTCGTGCTGACCACGTTCGACTTCGACGAGGCCGCCGCCAAGGCCATCCGCGCCGGTGCGAGCGGCTTCGTGCTCAAGGACGCCGACCCCGAGTTCCTGCTCGCGGCGGTCCGGACCGTACACGCCGGCACCGCGGTGTTCGCCGCGTCGGCCACGCGGGAGCTCCTGCGGCGGTACGACGACTCGATCGGACGCGCTGCCGCCGTCCCCGCGGCGTTCGCCGACCTCACGCCGCGTGAGCGCGAGATCTTCGACCTGGCCGCCCGGGGGTTCAGCAACAGCGAGATCGCCCAGCACGAGTACGTCAGCGAGGCGACCGTGAAGACGCACATCTCGCGGGTCCTGACGAAGCTCGAGCTCCGCGACCGGGTGCGGCTCGTCGTCTTCGCCCACGAACACGGGCTCGTCACCAAGGCCGACTGACGCCGGGTCATCCGCGGGGATGACCCCTCCACAGGCAACCGAGCCGAGCGGACGATCCACAGGAGCCGACCGGGCGACGCGGGACAGGACCGCTGACCGCCATCGTGGATGCATGACCACGAGCCACGCCCCGATCATCCGCCTCGACCACGTGTCCAAGCACTACGGCGACGACGCCCGACGTGTGACCGCGCTCGACGACGTCAGCGTCGACATCGGCGCGGGGGAGTTCACCGCGGTGATGGGCCCGTCCGGGTCCGGCAAGTCGACGCTCATGCACGTCGCGGCCGGCCTCGACGCCGTGTCCACCGGTCGGATCCAGATCGACGGCGTCGACATCACGGCCCTGGGCGACAAGGACCTCACCGAGCTGCGTCGTCGTCGGCTGGGCTTCGTGTTCCAGTCGTTCAACCTCGTCCCGACGCTCGACGTCAGCGAGAACATCCGGCTGCCGTTCCTGCTCGGTGGGCACAAGCCCTCGCACGAGGAGACCGCCTGGATCGACCGGCTGGTCGAGATGCTCGGGCTCGGCAACCGGCTGACCCATCGTCCGCACCAGCTCTCCGGCGGGCAGCAGCAGCGCGTCGCCATCGCACGGGCACTCGCTTCGAGGCCGGCGGTGGTCGTCGCCGACGAACCGACCGGCGCGCTCGACTCCCGCACGGGGCGCGACGTGCTCGCGATCCTCCGCGGTGCCGTCCAGGAGTGGGGCCAGAGCGTCGTCATGGTCACGCACGACCCGGTGGCGGCCGCGAACGCAGACCGGATCCTGTTCCTGGCCGACGGCCGGATCGTCGCGGACCGCCCCGCGATGGACGCCGGCGCGATCTCCACGACGATGCTCGGGATGGAGGCAGCAGCGTGAACGGCATCCGATCCTTCGCCCCCACCGTCCTGGTCGCCGCCCTCGGCACCACGTTCGGTTCCGCCCTCGTCATCGCGCCGGGGATCGTGACCGAGGCGCTCCGAGCCGCCGGGGTCGCCGACCTCGGTCCGATCAAGGCGATCCTGTCGGTGGTCGGGTGGCTGTTCCTCGGCATCGCGCTCTACGTCGGCGCGATCGTCACCGCGAACACCTGCGCCACCCTGATCGCCGGGCAGACCCGGATCATCGCGCTGCAGCGGCTCGTCGGTGCGACCGGTGCGACCCTCCGTGCGCGGATCACCCGCACCGGCCTGGTCGTCGGCGTGCTCGGCGGGGTCGTCGGCGCCGTGGTGGGGACCGCGCTCTCGGCCCTGTTCGTCGTCGTCCTGCGGGGCAACGGGGTCCTGCCCGAGGCCGAGTACACGTACGTGCCGTGGGAGCTCGTCCTGCCGGTCGTGGCCGTCGTCCTCGCCACCTGGGGTGCCTTCGCTGCCGGGTCGCGCCGCGTGCTCACCGTCACCCCGCTCGAAGCGCTGTCGTCGTCCGTCGAGCCGAGCCACGACGACGTCCGGTCCGGCACGGCCCGCAAGGTCTGGTCGATCGTGCTCATGGCCGGCGGCGCGGTGCTCATGCTGCTCGGGCTCGCGGTGAGCCCGCTGTCCCCGGTCGCGGTCCTGCCGGCGGCGCTCGGCGGGTTCGTGTCCTTCGCGGGGGTCGCCGTGGGGGCGACGATCGTGATGCCGCCCGTGCTGCAGCTCATCGGCCGCATCGGCTCGCACGACCCCGTCGTCCTGCTCGCCGGACGGAACGCGATGCGGGCGCCGGGGCGGTCCTCGCGGGCGACCATCGGGCTCGTCATCGGCGTCACCCTGCTCGTCACCTTCGCGGTCGCGCTCGGCATCATGCAGCACGTGCTCGAGACCGAGATGCGCGCCATGAGCGCGGGGAGCGCCACCCCCGAGATGATCGAGGCGCAGCGGGACCTCTTCGTGCAGATCAACGCCGTCGTCAGCGTGATCGTCGGGTTCTCCGCCGTCATCGCAGCCGTCGGGGTCGTCAACGCCCTGGCGCTCGGGGTGCTCCAGCGTCGACGCGAACTCGGGCTGCTGCGGGTGCTCGGTCTGACCGGTGCACAGGTCCGACGGATGATCGTGACCGAGGCCGTGCAGATGGTCGTCGCGGCCGTCGTCTCCGGGCTCGCACTCGGCACGCTGTACGGCTGGGTCGGCGGGCAGACGCTCCTCGGCTCGCTCGGGACGCCCGTGGCACCGGTGCTGCCGCCGCTGACCATCGGCATCGTGGTGATCGGCGCGCTGGTCCTGGCGGTCGTCGCCACCATCGCCCCGGTGCGGCGCGCGATGCGCGTCCCGCCGACCGAGGCGCTCGCGGTCGACTGACGCGTCGCCCTGGTCGCACCACGCGACGACACGGGAGGCCCGGTGCCAGCTGGCACCGGGCCTCCCGTCCGTCGTGTGGTCGCGCCGACGTGCCGTGCCCGGCCCCGCCTCGCCGCTCACGTCCGCCGAGGTGTCACGAACCGTCGTCCAGACGCGGGCCGGGCGACACAACGTGACCACTCGGCGACCGGCCCGCGGCATGTCTCGACCACTCGGCACCGCACCCGGCACCGCACCCGGCACCGCACCCGGTCCTGCGTCACACGCTTGCGCCAGCCCGCTGCTCCGGTGCTACCTTGGGTCTCGATGTACTCGGCACTCCTCCTCCTTCGCTGCCGCGACGAGGCCTGACACTCCGGCCCACCTCGTCGCGGAGTCCGTCGTGGCCGCACCACAACAGCTCACGAACACGCGACGAAAGCGAAGAACGATGCAGAACACCCAGCAGCCCTCCGGGATGCCGATCCACAAGTACGTCCCGTTCCACGAGCAGATCAGCGTCGACCTGCCGGACCGGACCTGGCCCACGAAGCGCATCGACAAGGCACCGCGCTGGTGTGCGGTCGACCTGCGTGACGGCAACCAGGCCCTCATCGACCCGATGGACGCCGAGCGCAAGCGGGCGATGTTCGACCTCCTCGTCCGGATGGGCTACAAGGAGATCGAGGTCGGGTTCCCGAGCGCCTCGCAGACCGACTTCGACTTCGTCCGGTCGCTGATCGACGAGGGCGCGATCCCCGACGACGTCACCATCCAGGTGCTGACCCAGGCGCGCGAACACCTCATCCAGCGCACCTACGAGGCGATCGACGGCGCGAAGCAGGCCATCGTCCACCTGTACAACTCGACGAGCATCGTGCAGCGCGAGGTCGTCTTCCGCACCGACGTGCAGGGCGTGGTGGACATCGCGGTCACCGGCGCGAAGCTCTGCAAGGCCGCCGAGGCCACGCTGCAGCACGACACGACGATCTACTACGAGTACTCGCCGGAGTCCTACACGGGCACCGAACTCGAGGTCGCACTGGAGATCTGCAACGCCGTCCTCGAGGTCTTCGAGCCGACGCCCGAGCGCAAGGTCATCATCAACCTGCCCGCCACCGTCGAGATGGCCACGCCGAACGTCTACGCCGACTCGATCGAGTGGATGTCCCGCCGCCTCGCCCACCGCGAGGACGTGATCCTGTCGCTGCACCCGCACAACGACCGCGGCACCGCGGTGGCGGCCGCCGAGCTCGGCTACATGGCCGGCGCCGACCGCATCGAGGGCTGCCTGTTCGGCAACGGTGAGCGCACCGGCAACGTGGACCTGGTCGCCCTCGGGATGAACCTGTTCACGCAGGGGATCGACCCGGAGATCTCGTTCGCCGACATCGACCAGGTGAAGCGCACGGTCGAGTACTGCAACCAGCTGCCGGTGCCCGAGCGCCAGCCGTGGGCCGGAGACCTGGTGTACACGGCGTTCAGCGGCTCGCACCAGGACGCCATCAACAAGGGCTTCGAGGCGATGAAGGCCAAGGCAGCAGCCGCGGGCAAGGACATCGACGAGATCGAGTGGGCGGTGCCGTACCTGCCCGTCGACCCGAAGGACATCGGCCGGTCGTACGAGGCCGTCATCCGCGTCAACTCGCAGTCCGGCAAGGGCGGTGTGGCGTACCTGCTCAAGACCGACCACGCCCTCGACCTGCCCCGCAAGCTGCAGATCGAGTTCTCCGGCGTCGTGCAGCGGCACACCGACACCGAGGGCGGCGAGTTCTCGTCGCAGCGCATCTGGGACGTGTTCCAGGACGAGTACCTGCCGGCGTCGATCGACGACGAGAAGTGGGGCCGGTACGAGCTCACCAAGACGGCGACGTCGAGCGACTTCGAGGGAACGACCTCGCTGTCCGTGGCACTCCGGGTCGACGAGGGCGCGGTCACGGCCGAGGCCGTCGGCACCGGTCCCATCGATGCGTTCCTGAAGGTGCTCGCCGAGCAGGGCGTCCAGGTCACGCTGTACGACTACTCGGAGCACACCATGAGCGCCTCTGGTGACGCGAAGGCCGCGTCCTACGTCGAGCTCGACGTCGACGGCGTGCGCCTGTGGGGCGTGGGCATCGACGCCGACATCTCGACGGCGTCGCTCAAGGCGATCGTGTCCGCGGTGAACCGCGCGGTGCGTGCGGGTGCCGCGGCCGGTGCCGACGCGCCGGAGCTCGTCTCCGCCTGAGACGCAACCAGGCCTGGAGGCGCGGTGCCGGGTCCGTCCCGCACCGCGCCTCCCGTCCGTGCCCGGTCGTTCCCCCGTCACGCGCGATGGCAGGTCGAATCGGGCGTACCTGGTCGTTTCTTCCGACCAGGTACGCCCGATTCCACTCGGTATGCCCGGGCCTCCGCCCCGCCGCCCGCACCGCACGCGGCTGTCGGCGGGGCGGGGGATACTGGGGGCATGCCGCTGTACCGGGACGAGTGCGTCGTGTTGCGCACCCACAAGCTCGGTGAAGCCGACCGCATCGTCACGATGCTCTCGCGGCAGCACGGCAAGATCCGCGCCGTGGCCAAGGGCGTGCGGCGGACGGCGTCGAAGTTCGGCAGCCGGCTCGAGCCGTTCATGGTCGTGGACGCCCAGTTCTACGAGGGCCGGTCGCTCGACATCGTCACCCAGGCGGAGTCCCTCGGCGCGTACGGGGCCCAGATCGTCGCCGACTACGGCGCGTACACCGCGGCCAGCGCCATGGTCGAGACCGCCGACCGACTGAGCGAGGCCGACGCCGGGCTGCAGCAGTACCTGTTGCTCGTCGGGGCGCTCCGCTCGTTGTCGCGTGGTGAGCACCAGTCCAGCGCGACCCTCGACTCGTACCTGCTCCGCGCGATGAGCATCGCGGGGTGGGCCCCTTCGTTCAGCGACTGTGCGGTGACGGGGGAGCCCGGCCCGCACTCGGCGTTCGTGGTGCAGCTCGGCGGTGTCGTCGCCGATCGTGCGGCACCCCCGGGTACGCCGCGGCTCGACCCGGCGACGATCGGGGTGCTCGGCTCCCTGCTCGCCGGCGACTGGGCGACGGTCGATGCCACCGACGAGCGGACGCGTTCGCGGGCCTCCGGCGTGGTCGCGGCCTACGCCCAGTGGCACCTGGAACGATCGCTCCGGTCCCTGCCGCACGTCGACCGCTCCGAGCACCCGATGCCGGTGCCGCAGACCCACGGCGGACCCGAGGCGACAGCACGTGCGGTGGCCTCGACCCCGGCGCCCGCCGTGCCCGAGCCCGATCCTGATCCCGCTGTCGAAGGAGCCCCCACCGCATGAGCCCCCGCCGCCCCGACGACGTCGAACCGTTCCGCCCGATCGACTGGACCGGCGAGACGCCCCCGGCGATCCCGGCCCGGTTCGTGCCGGAGCACGTGGCCATCGTCATGGACGGCAACGGCCGGTGGGCGAACGGCCGCGGCCTCACCCGGATCGAGGGGCACAAGGCGGGCGAGGCCTCACTGCTCGACGTCGTCGCCGGGGCTATCCAGATCGGCGTCGGGCACGTGTCGGCGTACGCGTTCTCGACGGAGAACTGGAAGCGCTCCCCGGAAGAGGTCCGGTTCCTGATGGGCTTCAACCGCGACGTCATCCGCCGTCGCCGTGACCAGCTGCACCAGTGGGGCGTCAAGGTGCGGTGGGCCGGTCGGCGTCCGCGGCTGTGGCGGAGCGTCATCGACGAGCTCGAGACCGCCGAGCGGATGACCGCGGGCAACGACGTCCTCACGCTGACGATGTGCGTGAACTACGGCGGCCGGAACGAGATCGTCGACGCCGTGCGGGGCATGGCCGAGGACGTCGCAGCCGGGCGCCTGAAGCCGAGCCAGGTCACCGAGAAGGCCCTGGCGAAGCGGCTGTACGTGCCCGAGATGCCCGACGTCGACCTGTTCCTCCGGAGCTCGGGGGAGCAGCGCACGAGCAACTTCCTGCTGTGGCAGTCCGCCTACGCCGAGATGGTGTTCCTCGACCGGCTCTGGCCGGACTTCCGTCGCACCGACCTGTGGGGTGCGATCGAGGAGTACGCCAGCCGCGACCGACGCTACGGCGGCGCGGTCGACGCCCCGACGGCGTAGCCCAAGCCCAGGCCCGGGCCCGAACCCACGCCCCGGCCCGCCCCCTCAGCCCGGCAGCGGCCCCTCGAGCAGGTGGGCGGCCGAGCGCACCGCGTCGAGCGCCGCACGGACGCTCGGCACCCGGTCGGCACCACGGGCGACGACGACCTCGACACGCCGGGCCAGCTCGTCGTCCACGGGGTCGATCGCGACACCGGCGGGGATGACCGTCGTCGCGAGTGCCAGCCGGGGGAGCAGCGCCACCCCGAGCCCGGCGGCGACGAGTCCCACCACCGCGGCCGCGTTGTCCGTCTCGAGCACGATGTCCGGCGTGAACCCGGCGCTCGCGCACGAGGCGAGCAGGTGCCCACGGCACCGCGGGCAGCCCCCGATCCACCGGGCGTCGTGGTGGGACGCGAGGTCCACGACGGTGGAGCCGGCGGTGCGGAGTCGCTCCGTGCCTCCCGGCTCGACCGGCGTCACCAGCGCGAGCGGGTCGCGACCGAGCGCCCGGGTGACGAGGCCGGGGTCCGGGGCGGTCCCGGCCTCGTCGCCGACGTAGGTGAAGGTCAGGGCGACGTCGACCTCGCCACCGCGCAGCAGGTCGAGTGCCTCGGGCGGCTCGACCTCGACGTAGGAGGTCGTCACGCCGGGCGCCGTCGCGGCGAGCCGGGCGAGCACCGCGGGTACGAGGGCGGAGGACGCGCTCGGGAACCCGGCGAGTCGCACCCGACCGCGGCTGAGCCCGCCGACGGCGTCGAGGTCCTCGCGCGCCGCGGTGAGCGCGGCCTGGACGTGCAGGGCGTGGTCGGCGAGCACCTGCCCGGCGTGCGTGAGGGTCGCGCCCCGTCCGCCCCGCAGGACCAGCGCGTGCCCGAGCCGCTGCTCCGCCCGGGCCACCAGCTGGCTGACGGCCGGCTGGCTCGACCCGAGTGCGGCGGCGGCGCGGGTGATCGACCCGCCGTCGGCCACGGCGCGGAGGACCCGGAGCAACTGGGGATCGATCTCGTCCATCACCCGATGTTATCGGTGGCACAACGGATCGGCTCTGGTGTGATGGGAAGGGAGCGAGGACGCTGTCCGCATGGACTCCTTCCCCGCCGGCCGCGGCTACCTGGCGGCGTGCACCGCGGGCCTGCCGACCCGCGGCACCCTCGCCGCCCAGCGCGCCGACCTCGACGCATGGTCCCGGGCCGAGACGTCGCCCGCCCGGTACGGCGCGCTGGTCGAGCAGGGGCGCGCGCTCTTCGCCGCGCTGGTCGGCGTCCCGGCGGAGCGCGTCGCGACGGGCTCGCAGACCTCGGTGATGGCCGCGGTCGTCGCCGACGCACTGCCGGACGGCACCGAGGTGGTCGTCCCCGACGGCGACTTCAGCTCGGTCGTCTTCCCGTTCCTCGCCCAGGCACACCGCGGCGTCCGGGTCCGGAGCGTCCCGTTGGACCGGCTCGCCGCCTCGGTCGGGCCCGACACCGCCCTCGTCGCGTGGTCCGCGGTGCAGTCCGCCACCGGCGTGGTCACCGATCCCGACCCGGTCGTGGCCGCCGCCCGACGCGTCGGCGCCCTGACCCTCTGCGACCTCACCCAGGCCGCCGGCGTCCTGCCCGTCGACGCCGCCCCGTTCGACGTGACGCTCACGCACACCTACAAGTGGCTCTGCGCGCCGCGCGGCGTCGCCTTCATGACGCTCTCCGACACCGCCCTCGGCCGACTCCGCCCGGTGCAGGCCGGTTGGTACGCGGGAGCGGACGTGTGGTCCTCCTGCTACGGCCCCGCCATGCACCTGGCCGACGACGCGCGTCGCTTCGACGTCTCGCCGGCCTGGCAGGCGTGGCCCGGTGCCGTGGCCGCGCTCGAGCACGCGGTCGCGCTCGACCAGCGGGCGGTCTGGAGGCACGCCACCGGTCTCGCGGATCGGCTGTGCGACGCGCTCGGGTCGCCTCGGCAGGGCGGCGGGCAGGCGATCGTGACGTTCGCGGACGCCGACGGGTCGGCCCTCCGGGCCCTCACCGCCGCGGGGATCACCGCTTCGGGGCGTGCCGGGCGACTGCGCATCGCGTTCCACCTGTGGAACGACGAGTTCGACGTGACCGACGTCGTGGCCGCGCTGGGCGGGGTGGGGCCGGCCACGTCGGCGAGGTGAGTGTGGAGGGCGGACCCGGGGCGGGCCTCCTGGGCCACGAACGCCGGTAGTCTTGCCCGGACCGTTTCCGCACCGAGCACCCAGCTCGGCGACCTCTGGAGCACCCTTTGGCACAGCCCTCCCGTCTCGACAGCGTCATCGCCCTGGCCAAGCGCCGCGGCTTCGTCTTCCAGTCGGGTGAGATCTACGGAGGCTCCCGCTCCGCATGGGACTACGGGCCCCTCGGTGTGGAGCTCAAGGAGAACATCAAGCGCCAGTGGTGGCAGCGGTTCGTCCGTGGCCGCGGGGACATGGTCGGCCTCGACTCCGCGGTGATCCTGCCCCGCAAGGTGTGGGAGGCCTCCGGGCACGTCGCGACCTTCACCGACCCACTGGTGGAGTGCCTGCACTGCCACCACCGGTTCCGCGAGGACCACCTGATCGAGGCGTTCGTCGCCAAGAAGGGCCGCGACCCCGAGGGCCGCATGGCCGAGATCGCCTGCCCGAACTGCGGCACCCGCGGCGAGTGGACCGAGCCCCGCGAGTTCTCCGGGATGCTCAAGACCTACCTCGGCCCGGTCGAGTCGGAAGAGGGCCTGAACTTCCTGCGCCCCGAGACCGCCCAGGGCATCTTCGTCGACTTCGCGCAGGTCGTCACGACGAGCCGCATGAAGCCCCCGTTCGGCATCGGGCAGGTCGGCAAGGCGTTCCGCAACGAGATCACGCCCGGCAACTTCATCTTCCGCACGCGCGAGTTCGAGCAGATGGAGATCGAGTACTTCGTGCCGCCGGCTTCGGCCCAGGAGCACTACGAGCAGTGGATCGCCGACTCGGTCGCGTTCTACACCGACCTCGGCATCGACCCGGAGAACCTGCGTCGCTTCGACGTCCCGGACGGCGAGCGTGCGCACTACTCCGACGCCACCGCCGACATCGAGTACCGCTTCGGCTTCACCGGCTCGGAGTGGGGCGAGCTGATGGGCGTCGCGAACCGCACCGACTTCGACCTGAACAACCACATCGAGGCGTCCGGCCAGGACCTCCGGTTCTTCGACCAGGCAGCCAACGAGAAGTACGTGCCGTACGTCATCGAGCCGTCGTTCGGTCTGACCCGTGCACTCATGGCGTTCCTGCTCGACTCGTACCACGAGGACGAGGCCCCGAACGCGAAGGGCGGCGTCGACAAGCGCACCGTCCTGCGCCTCGACCCGCGCCTGGCCCCGGTGAAGGCCGCCGTCCTGCCGCTGTCGCGCAACGAGCAGCTCTCGCCCGTCGCCCGCGGGCTGGCCGACGACCTGCGCAAGAACTGGAACGTGGACTTCGACGACGCCGGTGCCATCGGCCGTCGCTACCGTCGCCACGACGAGATCGGCACGCCGTTCTGCATCACGGTCGACTTCGACACGCTCGAGGACAAGGCCGTCACGGTGCGCGAGCGCGACACCATGAGCCAGGAGCGCGTCTCGCTCGACCAGCTGCAGGGGTACCTGGCGCAGCGGTTGCTCGGCGCGTAGGGGTTCGGCGGCTCCGCAAGACACCGGTGTTCGTGCGTTGCACACCCGCAATCGGGTGTTCGACCTGCGAACACCGGTGTTCTGCTGCCAGCGACGGGAATGCGCGCCGCACGAGCGCGTTGGTGTCAGCATGAACGACTCCGTGAAGGTCGATGTCTGGTCGGACATCGCCTGCCCCTGGTGCTACATCGGCAAGCGCAAGTTCGAGGCCGGTGTCGCCGCGTTCGGTGCCTCGAGCGAGGGCCGCCCCGTCGAGGTCGAGTACCACTCCTTCGAGCTGAGCCCGGACACGCCCGTCGACTTCGAAGGCACCGAGGCCGAGTTCCTCTCGGGCCACAAGGGCATGCCCGTCGACCAGGCGCAGCAGATGCTCGACCAGGTCACCGCCATCGCCGCGGGCGTCGGCCTGGAGTACGACTTCGAGGCGATGCACCACACCAACACCGTGAAGGCGCACCAGGTCATCCACCTCGCCAAGCAGCACGGCAAGCAGCTCGAGATGGTCGAGCGCCTGTTCACCGCCTACTTCGAGCGCGGCGAGCACGTCGGACAGGAGTCCTCGCTCGCCGACCTGGCGGCGGAGATCGGTCTCGACCGCGACGAGGTCCTCAGCACCCTGCGCGACGACGCCCAGCTCGCCGCGGTCCGCGCCGACCAGGCCCAGGCCCAGGCGTACGGGATCAGCGGCGTGCCGTTCTTCGTGATCGACGGCAAGTACGGCGTCTCCGGCGCCCAGGACCCCACGGCGTTCGAGCAGGTGCTCCGCCAGGTGGTCGCACTCCGCGAGACCACGCCGGAGGAGGTCGCCTCGGCGGCCGAGCGCGCCGCGGACGACGCGAGCGCGGACGTGGCGGTGACCCGATGACGGACATGACCATCAGCGACCAGGGCGCGGTGCGCCTCCAGGCCGTGACGTCGGTCCCGTCCGTGCCGGACGCGCTCACGGGGCTGCCGGGCGTCCGCGGCCTCTCCGCCGCTTCCGGCGTTTCCGGCGTTCCCGGCCTGGAGGCCCGTCCCGCGTTGCTGACGCTCGTCACGCCCGGCGGTGCGCCGGTCTGCGAGGGCGACGCCTGCCTGATCGACGCCGGCTCGTTCGCCGGGGCCGAGGGCGACTGGTCCGAGGTGCCGGACTGACGGCTGCGTCAGTCGCGCTGCGGTTCCTCGTCGGTGATGTCGGCGACGGTCGCGCCGTAGGCGGCGACGAGCGCATCGGCGTCGACGAAGGCGCTCGCGCCGTGCCGGCCCGCACCCAGGGCGACGCGGCGGCCGACGATGCGCTCGTCGGCGTACACCGGCAGGTCGCCCGTGGCACCGATCGGCGTGATGGTGCCGCGCTCGTAGCCGGACGCCCCGAGCGCGGTGGCGGCGTCGGGCATCGAGAGCTTGTTGACGCCGACGACCGTGCGGAGCTTCTTCCAGGCGATGCTGCGGCCGCCGGGCACCAGGGCGAGCAGGAACCCGCCGTCGTGGCGCTTCACCACCAGGGTCTTGACGATGTCGCCGGGCTCGATGCCGAGCAGGTCGGCAGCCTCGTGCAGGGAGTCCGCGGCCGGGCGTTCGACCACCTCGACCGGCAGGCCACGGGCCTGGGCGTCGGCGTCGAACCGGGAGCTGGCGTCGGTCGTCATGTGGAGAACGCTACCGGCGCGCACCGACGTGGGAGAATGGGAGACGTATGACGATCACTGACGCACCCGGGACGGCGACCCGTCCGGCGAAGCCCCTGCGCATCGGCCCCATCGAGGTCGACGTGCCGGTCGTGCTCGCGCCGATGGCGGGCATCACGAACATGGCCTACCGCCGGCTCTGCCGCGAGTACGGCGCCGGGCTCTACGTGTGCGAGATGATCACCTCGCGTGCGCTGGTCGAACGGACCCCCGTCTCGATGCAGCTCATCCAGCACCACGAGTCCGAGACCCCGCGGTCGATCCAGCTGTACGGCGTCGAGCCGAACACCGTGGCCGAGGCGGCGTCGATCCTGGTGGGCGAGGACCGCGCCGACCACATCGACCTGAACTTCGGGTGCCCGGTGCCCAAGGTCACCCGCAAGGGCGGCGGCGCGGCCCTGCCCTGGAAGCTCGACCTGTTCCGCGAACTCGTCACCAAGACCGTGCGCGCCGCGGGCGACGTCCCCGTCACGGTGAAGATGCGCAAGGGCATCGACGAGGACCACCTGACCTACCTCGACGCCGCCCGCATCGCGCGGGACGCCGGGGTCGCAGCGGTGTCACTGCACGCCCGCACCGCGAACGAGCACTACTCCGGTCACGCCGACTGGTCGGCGATCGCCACCCTGAAGGAGACCGTCTCCGACATCCCGATCCTCGGCAACGGCGACATCTGGTCCGCCGCCGACGCGCTCCGGATGATCGACGAGACCGGCGCCGACGGCGTGGTCGTCGGGCGTGGCTGCCTCGGCCGCCCGTGGCTGTTCGGCGACCTCGCCGCGGCGTTCCGCGGCGAGGGGCTGCGGTACATGCCGTCCCTGGGCGAGGTCGCCGACGGGTTCCGCCGGCACGCCGAGCTGCTCGTCGAGTTCTTCGGCGACGAAGAGCACGCGTGCCGCGACATCCGCAAGCACGTGGCCTGGTACTTCAAGGGGTACCCGATCGGCAGCGACGTCCGCGCCGGCCTGGCGATGGCGTCGAGCCTGCAGGAGATCGACGACTTCCTCGGCCAGCTCGACCACGACGCGCCCTACCCGGGTGCGGACGCCGAGGGGCCGCGCGGTCGTGCCGGGCACCCGAAGCGCACCGCCCTGCCCGACCGCTGGCTCGAGAGCCGCGACGTCGACTCCGAGTTCCGCAAGGTCCTGGCCGCCGCCGAGCTGCACCACAGCGGCGGATGAGCGCCACCGCCTCGTACGGCCCGGCGGACGCGGAGCGCTGGCTCCCCGAAGAGCACGGCAACCGCCGCTCGGACTTCGCCCGTGACCGCGCCCGACTGCTGCACTCCAGTGCGCTCCGGCGTCTGGCCGCCAAGACCCAGGTGCTCAGCCCGACGGCGGGGCTCGACTTCGCCCGCAACCGGCTGACCCACTCGCTCGAGGTCGCGCAGGTCGGCCGCGAGCTCGCCGACTCGCTCGGGCTCGACCCCGACGTGGTCGACACGGCGTGCCTGGCGCACGACATCGGGCACCCGCCGTTCGGGCACAACGGCGAGACCGCGGTGAACGCCTGGGCGACCGGCATCGGTGGCTTCGAGGGCAACGCGCAGACGCTCCGGCTGTTGACGCGGCTCGAGCCGAAGGTCTACGGCGTCCGGCCCGGCGCCGACGTCGACCGTCCGTTCGGGCTCAACCTGACCCGTGCGTCGTTGGACGCCAGTTGCAAGTACCCGTGGCCCGCTGCGCAGGGGGTGTCGGAGTCGTCGTCCGGGCGCACCAAGTTCGGCTTCTACGACGACGACCACGACGCCTTCGAGTGGCTCCGCGCCGGCGCCCCGCGTCGCCAGCGGTGCATCGAGGCGCAGGTGATGGACCTCGCCGATGACATCGCCTACTCGGTGCACGACTTCGAGGACGCCGTCGTCGCCGGGTTCATCGACGTCGCGGCTCTGGGCGACCGCGTCGGTGAGAACGCCATCGTGACCGCCATGCACGCCTGGGTCGGCGACGACCTGAGCCGCGACGAGCTGCTCGAGGCGTTCGACCGCCTGCGTGAGTTGCCGCTCTGGATGACCGCGTACGACGGCTCCCGCCGTGACGCCGCACGCCTCAAGAACCTGACGTCGCAGCTGATCGGACGCTTCGCGCGCACCGCCACGACGGCCACCCGCGAGTCCTACGCCTCGGGATCGCTCGTGCGGTTCGCCGCGTCGGTCGTCACCCCGCCCGAGATCATCGGCGAGATCGCGGTGCTCAAGGGCATCGTCGCGGCCTTCGTGATGACCCAGGGCGACCGTCAGCCCGTGTACGAGGACCAGCGCCGCGTGCTCACCGAACTGCTCGACGCGCTGGCGGCGACCGGTGCGTCCGACCTCGAGCCGGGCTTCGCCGCCGACTGGCACGCTGCGGACGACGACGCCGGCCGACTGCGCGCCGTCGTCGACCAGGTCGCGAGCCTGACCGACCAGGGCGCACTCGCCTGGCACCGACGTCTGGTGGTGGGTGACCGTGACCCGGTCCACATCGCCGTCTGACCGGTCCGCCGACGTCGGTCCCACGAACTAGGATCGAGGGGTGGCTGGCAGGATCGCGCGGAACGACATCGACGAGGTCCGCTCGCGTGTCAACATCGCCGACGTCGTGGGCGACTACGTCACGTTGAAGCACGCGGGCGTCGGGTCGATGAAGGGCCTGTGCCCCTTCCATGACGAGCGCTCCCCGTCGTTCCACGTCCGGCCCCAGGTCGGCCGTTACCACTGCTTCGGCTGCGGCGAGGACGGCGACGTCTTCAGCTTCATCATGGCGCAGGACCACACCACCTTCGCCGAGGCCGTCGAGCGCATGGCCGCGAAGATCGGCTTCACCCTGCACTACGAAGAGGGCGACGGGCCGCGCACCGACTACAACACCCGTGCTCGGCTGATCGCCGCGAACGAAGCCGCGCTCGAGTACTTCACCGCGCAGCTCACCACGGCCGCCGCCGACCCCGCCCGCCGGTTCCTGGGGGAGCGCGGGTTCGACCCCTCGGCCGCCCAGCACTTCGGCGTCGGGTTCGCCCCGAAGTCCTACGACATGCTCAAGGACCACCTGCGCGGTCGCGGCTTCACGATGGAAGAGCTCGTGTCCGCCGGCCTCGTCAGCCAGGGTGACCGCTCGCCGTACGACCGGTTCCGCGGACGCCTGATGTGGCCCATCCGCGACGTCACCGGGGCGACCATCGGCTTCGGGGCGCGCCGCCTGCTCGAGGACGACAAGGGTCCCAAGTACCTCAACACGCCCGAGACCCCGATCTACCACAAGAGCCAGGTGCTCTACGGGCTCGACCTGGCACGACGCGACATCTCGAAGCAGAAGCAGGTCGTCATCGTCGAGGGCTACACCGACGTGATGGCATGTCACGTCGCGGGCGTCACGACCGCGGTCGCCACCTGCGGCACGTCGTTCGGCGTCGACCACATCAAGGTGCTGCGCCCGATGCTCGGCGACCTGGCCGGCGCCGACCCGAACGCCAACGGCGAGGTCGTGTTCACGTTCGACCCCGACGAGGCCGGGCAGCGCGCAGCCTCGCGTGCCTTCGCGGAAGAACAGCGGTTCGCGGCGCAGACCTACGTCGCCGTGGCACCCGGCGGGCTCGACCCGTGCGACCTCCGGCTCGCCCGCGGCGACGACGCCATCCGCCGCCTGGTCACGAACAAGCGCCCGATGTTCGAGTTCATGATCCGTCGCACGCTCGACGGCCACGACCTCGAGACCGTCGAGGGGCGCGTCGGTGCCCTGCGTGCGGCCGCGCCCGTGCTCGCCGGCATCCGCGACCGCTCGCTGACACAGGGCTACGTCCGCGAACTCGCCGGCTGGCTCGGCATGGAGATCCCCGAGGTCCGTCGGTCGGTCGAGACCGCCCGACGCCGTGCGGGCTCCGCCGGGCAGGACGACCGATCCACAGGCGCCGGGCGCGACGGCCGCAACGGGAACGGCACCGACGGGGCCGACACCCCCGACGAGCCCGTCGCCGGCATCCGCTCGCTGCCGAACGACCCGATCAGCCGCATGGAGCGCGACGCCGTGATGGCGATGGTGCAGCAGCCCACGTCCGTCGGCGCACCGATGCTCGGGCTCGCCGCGTCGGCCACGTTCTCGACGCCGATGCTCGCCGCGGTGCGGGACGCCGTGGTCGCCAACGTCGATGTCATCGGCGCGGTGGACTGGCTCGACCGGCTGCTCGCCGACGTGCCGGCGCCCCTCCGCACCCTGACGCACGAACTCGCCCTCGCGCCCATCCCCGCGCGCAACGCGGAGGACCTGGCGGCCTACTGCCGGAGCATCGTCGTGGCCCTGGTCGAGCGTGACCTGCTCGCCCGCAAGGCCTCGTTGCTCGGGCAGCTGCAGCGCGCCGACCCGCACGAGCAGGCCGAGCGTCGCGCCGAGATCCAGCGGCAGCTCGTCGACATCGACGGGCAGCGGATGCGGTTGCGCGCCGACGCCGAGGCATCCTAGGGCTCTTTCCGCTCTTCTCGCGGCAGTTGGCGGGTGCGCGGGATCGCCCCGGTCGCACGACGCGCCGCGTGCGCTTCGCCGAGGTCGCATGACGCGCCGCGTGCGCTTCGCGGAGGTCGCACGAACTGTCGCCGGGTGGGGCTGCGAGCGGCAGTTCGTGCGACCTCGGCGCTCCGTGAGCGGTCAGGACGTGCCGTCTGTCGGGCCTCGAGTGGTCGCAGGGCGTCGGTTGGCCGGGGTCCGGCCGACGGGACGTGACCGCGCGGGGTGCGGCGGGCGGTGCGTCGTGACCGGTCGGCGGGGCGAGAGGGCGCGGCGGGGGCGGGGCGGGCCTCCCGGCGGGGGAGGCGAGGTCGCACGTCGCGCCGCGTGCGCTTCGTCGAGGTCGTACGAACTGTCGCCGGGTGGGGCTGCGAGCGGCGGTTGATGCGACCTCGGCGGTCCGTGAGTGGTCAGGACGTGCCGCGTGTGGAGCTTCGAGTGGTCGCAGGGCGTCGGTTGGCCGGGGTCCGGCCGACGGGACATGACCGCGCGGGGTAGGGCGAGCGGTGAGTCGTGACCGGTCGGCGGTGCCGAGGGGGCGCGGCGGACGCGGGGCGGGCCTCCCGGCTGGGCGGGCGAGGTCGCACGACGTGCCGCGTGCGTTTCGCCGAGGTCGCGCGAACTGTCGCCCGGTGGGGCTACGAGCGGCAGTTGGTGCGACTTCGGGGGTCCGTGAGTGGTCAGGACGTGCCGCTCGTGGTGCGTCGAGTGGTCGCAGGCCGTCGGCTGGTCGGGGTCGGGCCGACGGGATGTGACCGCGCGGGGTGGGGCGGGCGGGGTGTCGTGACTGGTGGGCGGGGGTGCGGGGCGCGGCGGGAGGGGGAAGAGCCTCCTGGCCGGGCTTGCACCTCGACGAGGTCGCGCGAACCGGCGCACGACGGACCAACAACCGGCAGTCCGTGCGACCTCGACCGCCCGAACACCCAGGTTGCACCACGCAACTTTCGTGCGTGACGCGCCGCTCGACTCCGGCGGAATCATGCATCACGCGGTGGGCTCGTGCATTACAGCGGTGTAAACAAATCGCCCCCGGTTCGTTCTGTTCCGTGACAGGGTGATACCAATGAGCGTTCCTGGCCGGGCACACAGACGTTCCACCCTCCGGCTCAGGACTCTTGCAATCATGACCAGAGAGGCAGCGGACATGGCATCCGTGACCAAGTGGGGCAAGCGCGGCATCGCGCTCGGCGCCGGTGCAGCAGCGACGGCGCTGGTGCTGACCGGCTGCGCGAGCAGCAGCGTGAGTGACACCGAACTGAACGGCCTGAGCATCGGGACGACGGACAAGATCACGTCCCTCGACCCGGCCGGTTCCTACGACAACGGCTCCTTCGCCGTGCAGAACCAGGTGTTCCCGTTCCTGATGAACACGCCCGTGGGGAGCCCGGACGTCGAGCCGGACATCGCCACGAAGGCGGAGTTCACGAACCCGACCACCTACGAGGTCACCCTCAAGGACGGGCTCGAGTTCGCGAACGGCAACAAGCTCACGTCGAGCGACGTGAAGTTCTCGTTCGACCGCGAACTGAAGATCAACAACGAGAACGGTCCGCAGTCGCTGCTGGCCAACCTCAAGAGCATCGACACCCCGGACGACACCACCGTGGTGTTCAACCTCGACCACGCCGACCAGACCTGGCCGCAGGTGCTCTCGAGCCCCGCGGGTCCGATCGTCGACGAGGACGTCTTCAGCGCGACGAAGCTCACCAGTGCCGACGACATCGTCAAGGGCAAGGCCTTCGCCGGGCAGTACCAGATCAGCTCCTACAAGGAGAACGACACGATCCAGTACAAGACGAACCCGAAGTACGACGGCCTCCTCGGCAAGGCGAAGACCGACGAGGTCACCGCCAGCTACTACACCAAGGAGACCGACCTCAAGCTCGCCGTGCAGAAGGGCGACGTCGACGTGGCGTACCGCTCCCTGACGCCGACCGACATCTCGGACCTGCGCAAGGACGACTCCCTCAAGGTCACCGACGGCCCCGGCGGCGAGATCCGCTACGTGGTCTTCAACTTCAAGACCCAGCCGTTCGGCACCGGGCAGGACGACGCCGACGAGGCGAAGGCCCTGGCCGTGCGTCAGGCCGCCGCCGACGTGGTCGACCGCGCCCAGCTCGCGAAGGAGGTCTACAACGACACCTTCACCCCGCTGTACTCGATGGTCCCGGACGGCCTGACCGGCGCGGTCCAGCCGTTCAAGGAGATGTACGGCGACGGTGACGGCGGCGCGGACGTGTCCAAGGCGAAGAAGACGCTGTCGGATGCTGGGGTCACGGGCAAGGTGCAGCTCGACATCCAGTACGCGCCCGACCACTACGGTTCGGCCTCGGACGACGAGTACGCCCTGCTCAAGCAGCAGCTCGAGGACTCCGGTCTGTTCACCGTCAACATCCAGTCGACGGTCTACACGACCTACGCCCAGGAGCGCACCAAGGACGCCTACCCCGTGTACCAGCTCGGCTGGTTCCCGGACTTCTCCGACGCCGACAACTACCTGTCGCCGTTCTTCACCAAGGAGAACTTCGTCCAGAACCACTACGACGACCCGGAGATCCAGGACCTCATCGCGAAGGAGCAGGCCGAGTCCGACCCGGACAAGCGTGCCGACCTGATCGAGCAGGCCCAGGAGCGCGAGGCCACCCAGATCTCGACGCTGCCGCTGCTGCAGGGCAAGTCCGTCGCGGTCGCCGGCAAGGACGTCAAGGGCCTGACCCTCGACGCCTCGTTCAAGTTCCGGTACGCCACCCTGAGCAAGTAGCACCAAGCCCCACGTGCAGGCCGCGGGCGTTCCCACGAGGAACGCCCGCGTGCCTGTGCAACGGCGACGAAAGGCACACACCCCGTGACCCTCAGCACTCCCGAGGCGACGCAGGACGTGAACGGCACCGATCCCACCAAGCCACAGGCACAACGCAGTGCCAAGAACAGTGGTGGCGGACTCGGCCGGTACATCCTCGTCAGGTTCCTCCTCATCATCCCGACCGTCTTCATCCTGGTGACGCTCGTGTTCTTCCTGATGCGCGTCATCGGGAACCCGATCACCGCGTCGGTCGGCGGTCGACTCACGCCGAGCCAGCTGCAGGAACGACTGCACGCCGCCGGGTACGACCGGCCGGTGCTCGTCCAGTACTTCGAGTACCTCGGCAACATCCTGCGCGGCGACTTCGGCACCTCGTCGACGGACAACCGTCCGATCACCGACATCATCGTCACGTACGGCGGTGCGACCGCGGAGCTCGTGTTCTACGCGCTCATCGTCGCGCTCGTGCTCGGCATCCCACTCGGCATGCTCGCCGCGTACACGCGTGACAAGTGGCCGGACGTGCTGCTCCGCGCGCTGGCGATCCTGACCTACGCCACGCCGGTGTTCTTCGGCGGTCTGCTGCTCAAGCTCGTCTTCTCGGTGTGGCTCGGCTGGCTGCCCCTCGGCGACCGGGCCTCGACCCGGGTGTCGCTCATCCTCGACGGCATCCCCGGCGCGAGTGGCATCTACATCATCGACGCGCTCCGCACCGGCAACGCCCAGGTCATCGGCGACGTGCTCCAGCACGCCGTCCTGCCCGCGCTGACGCTCGGCCTGCTCACCGCCGGCATCTTCCTGCGCCTGGTGCGCGCGAACATGATCGGGTCGCTCGGCTCGGAGTACGTCGACGCCGCCCGGTCCCGCGGTGTGCGCGAGTCGCGGTTGGTGCGCACCCACGCGTTCCGTCCGGCCCTCGTGCCGATCATCACCGTGATGGGGCTGCAGATCGCGATGCTCCTGGGTGGCTCGGTGCTCACCGAGACGACCTTCGGGTGGCGCGGTCTGGGCTTCGAGCTCAACCAGTACCTGTCGGCTCGTGACTTCGTCGCGGTGCAGGGCATCGTCGCGATGCTGGCGGTGATCGTCGCGGTGACCAACTTCATCGTCGACGTCATCGCCGCCCTGATCGACCCGAGAGTGAGGTTCTGACGATGGCCGACACCACCCTCGTCGACCGCCACGAGCCGCTCTGGAAGCGGCTCCCCGTGGTGGTCCAGCTCCGCCGGAGCACCGGCTGGCAGCGCGCCATGCTCATCGTCGGCGTGGTCATCTGCGCCCTCTACCTGCTCGTCGCGGTGTTCGCCCCGCTCCTCGCCCCGTACGGCTTCGGTCAGCTGCAGGGCGCGGACGGCCAGAGCTTCCCGCGCACCGGCGCCCCGAGTGCCGAGCACATCTGGGGCACCACGGTCGGCGGCTTCGACGTGTTCAGCCGCGTGCTCTACGGCGCCCGCACGGCCGTGCTCGTCGTCATCGTCGCCGTGATCGTCTCGATCATCGTCGGCGTCCTGCTCGGCATGGTCTCCGGGTACCTGGGCGGCTGGCTCGACCGCGTCCTGGTGGTCGTGGCCGACGCCATCTACGCGTTCCCGTCGCTGCTGCTCGCGATCATCGTGTCGATCGTCATCTCCGGCGGCAACTCGAGCTACTCGGGCGGCATCATCGCGGCGGCGATCTCGATCACCGTCGTCTACGTGCCGCAGTACTTCCGCGTGGTGCGTGCCGAGGCCGTCCGGCTGAAGAACGACGCGTTCGTCGAGTCGGCGCGCGTGATGGGCACGAACCCGTGGCGCATCATGACGCGGCACGTCCTGCGGAACTCGACCCGTTCGCTGCCGCTCATCCTGACGCTCAACGCGAGCGACGCGATCCTGACCCTGGCCGGCCTCGGCTTCCTCGGGTTCGGCATCGGCCCGACGTCCGGCGCCGAGTGGGGCTACGACCTGAGCCGCGCGCTCTCGGACGTCGCGAGCGGCGTCTGGTGGACCGGTGTCTACCCGGGTGTCGCGATCGTGGTGCTCGTGCTCGGCGTGACCTTCATCGGCGAGAGCCTGAACGACATCTCCGACCCCCGCCTGCGTGCACGCCGACGCCTGAAGCAGCTCGTGTCCACGCGCGAGACGCGCGAGACGCGCGAGACGCGCGACGCCGCGGCACCCCGCGACACGCGCAACCCCGAGGCACCGCGCACCGCCGGGAACGACACGGAAGGGACGGGCGCATGACCCCGACCACCCGCCTGCAACCGGGCGACACCACCACCGAACCCGTCGTCGTCGTCGACGACCTGACCGTCACCTTCGCGACCGACGGCGGCGCCGTCGACGCGGTCAAGGGCGTCAGCCTCGACGTCCGCCCCGGCGAGGTCCTCGCCCTGGTCGGCGAGTCCGGCTCGGGCAAGTCCGTCACGGCCCGCAGCATGCTGCGGCTCATGCCGGAGACGGCGACACTCGGCGGCGCGGTGCTGCTCGACGGCACCGACGTCGTGTCGGTCGGCTCGCAGAAGCTCCGCGAGCTCCGCGGGACCGCCGGTGCGATGGTGTTCCAGGAGCCGTCGACCGCGCTCAACCCGGTCTTCACCGTCGGGTGGCAGATCGCCGAGGGGCTCCGTGCCCACGGCGGCGTGTCCAAGAAGGAAGCACGGGCGAAGGCCATCGACTACCTCGGTCGCGTCGGCATCCCCGACCCCGAGACCCGCGTCGACCACTACCCGCACCAGTTCTCGGGTGGGCAGAAGCAGCGCGTGGTCATCGCGAGCGCACTGGCCCTCGAGCCGAGCGTCATCATCGCGGACGAGCCGACAACGGCACTCGACGTCACGGTGCAGGCCGAGATCCTCGACCTGCTGCGCCGCTGCCGTGACGAGTTCGGCACCGCGATCGTCGTCATCACGCACAACATGGGCGTGGTCGCCGACCTGGCCGACCGCGTCGCCGTGATGTACCAGGGCGAGATCGTCGAAGAGGCCACAGCGACGGCACTGTTCGCGACGCCGCAGGCCGACTACACCAAGCGGCTGCTCGCGGCGGTGCCCCGGCTCGAGACGTCCACCGGGGTGGCCCGGCGCGCCGCGATCTCCGAGGACGTCACCCCGCTGGTGGAGGCGAAGGGGCTCGAGATCGAGTACCCCGGCCGGCTCGGGTCGCCGGCGTTCAAGGCGGTCAAGGGCGTCGACCTGGCGATCCGTCCCGGTGAGGTCCTCGGCCTGGTGGGGGAGTCCGGCTCCGGCAAGACCACCATCGGCCGGGCCATGGCGGGGCTGACGAAGGTCACCGGCGGCTCGCTCACGGTCCTCGGCGCCGAGATGCTCGGGTACCGCGAACGCGACTTCAAGCACCTGCGCAAGGACATCGGGTTCGTGTTCCAGGACCCGGCGACCTCGTTCAACCCGCTGCTGACGATCGCCGAGTGCGTCGCCGAGCCGCTGGTCGTGCACAAGGAGGTCGCGAGCCCCCGTGCCGCGCGCAAGCGGGTGGACGAGCTGCTCGAGGCCGTGCAGCTGCCGGCCGCCTACGGCGACCGCTACCCGCACGAGCTCTCCGGTGGGCAGCGCCAGCGCGCATCGCTCGCCCGGTCGCTCGCGCTCCGGCCGAAGCTGCTCATCGCCGACGAGCCGACGAGTGCGCTGGACGTCTCCGTGCAGGCCCGCGTGCTCGAGCTCTTCCTCGAGCTCCAGCAGGACCTCGGCTTCGCCTCGCTGTTCATCAGCCACGACCTCGCGGTCGTCGGCGCGCTGTCCGACCGGATCGCGGTGCTGTACCGCGGTGACCTGGTCGAGACGGGCACGACGGCGCAGGTCCTCGGCGCGCCGCGGCACCCCTACACGCAGCGGCTCCTCGCGTCGCTGCCGGTGCCGGACCCAGCCGAGCAGGCGGAGCGACGGCGTACGCTGGAGCGACTGGAGAACGTCGGGTCCTGACCCGACGTGACCCGCCCTGGAGGCCCGGCCAGCGTCGTCGACGCACGCCGCGCCTCCAGGGCGGTCGTCTCCACTGCTGCACGCACGACGGACCTGCCAGGGCGGCCCGTCGCGAACCGCCGCCAGGGGGCGGCGTGGAAGGGGACCCATGATCGCGGTCAACGGACCGGCGGTCGTCGCGGACGACGTGTCGATCGAGTACCGGGGCGGACGCGGGGGCGAGTCCATCCGGGCCGTCGACGGCGTGAGCCTCACGGTCCGGCAGGGGGAGATCCTCGCCCTGCTCGGTGAGTCGGGATCGGGCAAGTCGACCTTCGCCGCCGCCATCGCGGGCCAGCTCGGATCCCACGGCGAGGGCGAGGGCGCCCTCCGTCGGCACATCGTCGGCGGCGAGCTGACCGTGCTCGGCCAGAAGACCCGGGGCCTCCGTCCCTCGTCGCGCAAGCTCGAACGGCTGAGCGGCCGGATCGGGTACCTGCCGCAGGACGGCGCCGACCGGCTCAGCCCGGACCTGACCGTCGGCGAGGCCGTCGCCGAACCGATCTACGCCCGCGACCGCCGGTTCGACCGGCGCGAGGCCGGGCTCATCGTGGCCCGGCTGCTCGACGCGGTGCACCTGCCGCTCGGGGCGATGCGCCTGAACACGTGGGAGCTCTCGAGCGGTCAGCGCCAGCGCGTCGCCCTGGCGAAGGCGCTCGTGCTCGAACCCCAGCTCCTGGTCGCGGACGAACCAGCGCGCGGCGTCGACGTGCTCGTGCGGCAGTCCGTGCTCGAGGCCCTGGCGACCCTGCAGCGCGGCCGGCAGTTCTCGGCCGTCGTCGTGTCCAGCGACCTGCGCGAGGCCCGCGCCCTCGCCGACCGCGTCGCCGTGATGGCCGATGCCCGGCTCGTCGGGCTCGGCACCTTCGACGAGGTCCTCGACAACCCGGTCGACCCCTACGTGAAGACCCTCGCCTCGACCGCGGCCCGCGGCGTGAAGCGTCGTCCGGCACCGACCACTGCCCGCCGTTCGTCGGCGCCGCGCCGTCCGCTCGCCGCCGGCACCGGCCCGCGCACCGACCGTCAGGAGAACGCGTGAGCGCCACTGCCCAGGGCCCCCGCGGCCACCGCGCCGTCGTCCCCACGTCGGGTGCACCGCTGCCCATCGAGGCTCCGGAGCCCGGGCCGGTCGCCGTGCTGCCGGAGCCGACGGACCTGCACGTGGACGCCGTGACCGAGGCCGGCGGCACCGTCTCGCCGCTCGACGCCGACACCCGCGGGATCGTCTGGCTCGACCCCCGCGACCCGGCCGGCCTCGCCGACGCGCTGTCCTCGGCGCCGGGGGTGGGCTGGGTGCAGCTGCCGTTCGCCGGCGTCGACGCCTTCGCGCACCTGATCCAGGAGCACGGCGACCGCGTGCTGTTCACCTCGGCCAAGGGTGCCTACGCGGAGCCGGTCGCCGAACACGCGCTCGCGTTGACCCTCGGCACGCTCCGGGTCCTGCAGAAGCGCGCTCGTGCGTCGTCGTGGGCGACCGAGCCCGAGGGTGTCTCGCTGTACGGGCGGAACGTCGTCGTGATCGGTGCCGGCGGGATCGCCCTCGAGTACCTCCGGCTGCTCGCGCCGTTCGACGTCGACGTCACGGTCGTGCGCCGCTCGCCCGAGCCCGTGCCCGGAGCCGCGCGGACCGTCACCACCGACGAGCTCGACCGGGTCCTGCCCGACGCCGACGTCGTCATGATCGCGGCGGCGATGACCTCGGGCACCGCGAAGCTCTTCGGCGAGCAGCAGTTCCGGATCATGAAGCCGTCCGCCCGGCTCGTGAACATCGCCCGCGGCGGCCTTGTGGACACCGATGCACTGGTCGCCGCCCTGCGCGCGGGGGAGATCGCCGCGGTCGGCCTCGACGTCACCGACCCCGAGCCGCTGCCCGACGGGCACCCGCTCTGGTCGGAGCCCGGCGCGGTCATCACCCCGCACCAGGCCGACACCCCGGAGATGGTCGCACCGCTGCTCGCCGAGCGCGTCCGGCTCAACGCCGCGGCGTTCCTCGGGGGCGACGGCGAGGGCTTCGTCGGCGTCGTCGACCCGGTCGCCGGGTACTGACACGGGGGCCTCGAAGCGCGGCGCGCCCGGGCGGCGTGTCCGATGCGGTGGAGGGCCTCGGCGTCCTGCTATGCTGTTACCCGTTGTTCGCACGTCATTCGCCAGCGGACAGTGATCCTCGATAGCTCAATTGGCAGAGCAGCCGGCTGTTAACCGGCAGGTTGTTGGTTCGAGTCCAACTCGGGGAGCGACAGGTCCTCATCCCTTCGGGGTGGGGATCTTTTGCGTTGCTGTCGTCGTGCGCGTTCGGTGCTCCCTGTACGATCGTTCCGTCATGACGAACACTCGGGAGTCCCGCCGCGGACGTTCGGAGCGAACGGAGCGGCGGTCCGTCGTGCAGGCGGTGGACGTCGCACTGTCGTCACGAGCGTCGTTCGTGGTGGTGCTGACGGTCTTCGTCGTCATGGGGTTCGCCTTCGCCGGGTGGTTCCACGTCCACGTGGCCGCGGCCCCGGACGAGCGAGGGCACGTCTGGAACATCCTGCTCTACGCCGAGCGCCCCGTGCTCGCGGGCCCCTACCTGCAGCAGGTCGACCCGTCGCAGCTCTGGATGGGCGAGCTCGTCCGGTCGCCGCTGTACCTGTACCACTACCTGATGTCGTTCCCCGCGCGCGGAGCACTCGCGATCGGGCTCGACTACGAGCAAGTCGTCTTCGTTCTCCGTGCCGTGGACGTGCTGTGGGCAGCTTCGGGGCTCATCGCGCTCCGGTCGCTGTTCCAGCACGCTCGCGTCCCCGCGTCGATCGGGCTGCTCGCGATCGTGGCGACGGCGTTCACGGGGCGGTTCACCTGGCAGGCCGCGTCGGTGAGCTACGACGCCCCGGCCATGGCAGCGCTCTTCGTGTTCGCCGCCGTCGCGGTCCGTTTCGTCCGCGGTGGGGGACTGCGCACGCTGGCCTGGATGGCCGTCGCAGCGCTGTTCGCCCTCCTGATGAAGTACTCGCAGGCGCCGTTCGTGCTCGCGGGAGGGTTCTTCGCCATCCTGCTGCGGTACCGCGCCGCCGGCTGGTCGTGGTTGCGGCACCCGGTGCAGCGAGCCGTCGGGGGACTCCGCGCGCGACCCGGACAGTCGATCGTGCTGCTCGTGATCGGCGGTGTGCTGACCGCTCTCGCGATCGAGCGCTTCGGTCTGAACCTGTTGCAGTTCCGCGCGGTGAACCCCGCCTGTACTGCCCTGCACAGTCGTGCCGATTGCATGGACTACGCGATCTTCCGCCGGAACTACGCCGCTTCCCGCGCCCACGACCTGGCCGAGGTGAACGGAACGCTGCCGGCATTCGCGCCGCTGTCCTTCCTGTGGTCATGGGTGACGATCTACTTCCAGTCACTGTTCTTCTTCTGGGGCGCCTCGTTCCCGTGGCGTCCGAACCCGTCGGTCGTCGTGTTCGGAGCCTCGAGCGCCGTCGTCGGCATCGGGATCGCGCTGACGCAGGCCCGACGGATCCTGCACGATGCGGCGCTCACCTGGTGCGCCGCGGTCGCGGCGACCTACACGTTCGCCGTCCTCTGCTTCAACGCCGCCACGATGGTCAACTTGGGGGAGTCGTACGCGTTCTCCGGTCGCTACCTGTTGCCAGCGATGCCGTTGGCCGTGGTCGTCGTCCTGGTCGGTGTCCGGACGTGGCTCCGACGTCTCCGACCGCGAACGCGTTCCGTCGCGACGGCCGTGGTCGGCGTGGTGCTCGCCGCGCTCTTCGTGTTGTACAACCCGCTGAGCGCGTTCTTCCCCTACGCACACTCCGCCGCGTGGTACTCCGATTGGGGGCTCGACGTCCTGCCGAGATGGCTGACCGGGGTCGAGTCGTGAGCGCGTCCCGTCGCGCCCGTGGGGTGAGCGTCGGAGTCGCCTCAGCTGCCTTCGTCGTGGTGATCGGTGTCGCAGCCTTCCTCAGGCCGGGCGACGACGGCGGTACGAGTCACGATGTCGACGGTTGTGCGGTGGTGTCCGAGCCGGGGCCGGCCACGGCGACGGCGTGCCCCGGAGCCGACCTGTCATCGGTCGATCTCTCGACGGTCGACCTCCGGCTCGCAGACCTGCGTGGTGCTGACCTCCGTGACGCAGACCTCTCCGAGACCGTGTTCTTCGGAGCCGACCTGCGCTCGACCGACCTGCGCGGCGCGGACCTCCGGGAGGCTGATCTGCACGCCGCCGATCTGCGCGGTGCTGATCTGCGCGGAGCCCGGCTCGCGGACGCTGATCTCTCCTCCGCCCGGATCGACGGTGCAGACGTCTCCGGTGCCGACCTGTCGGGCGCTCGGATCGAGCAGATGAGCGTCCGGGGCACAGCACTGGAACCCGGAGCGCTCTCGGTCCGGAGCACCGACGGCACAGCAGTCCGCGTCGTGCTCCGACTGGAACTGCCACTCGGACTGACTTCTCCGAACTGCAGTGACCGTGTGGTCACCGCGCCGGTCGGCACGACGACCGTCCGGTGCCAGATCCGCACGGACGCACGACACGGCGGTCGTCTCGAGGCGCCGGTGGACGTCGTCGTCGCCGGACAGGACAGCTGAACCTCGATCGCGGTCAGCGAGCGTCGGGCTCGACCCTGAGCGTGCCGTCCCGGTTGTTGTCCTCGATGATGCCCTGTCGGGGCACGTAGACGTCGAGGTAGTCGAGCCGGAAGTGCTGGAGTTCTGCAGCGTGTTCGTCGAGGAACGTCCGGACCTGCTCGGGCATGGTCCGCCGGGTGTCCGAGCCGACGACGACGGCGTCGAACGGTCCGTTCTCAGGGCGCATGGAGCCACGGTCCCCGAAGTAGATGCGCCAGGTGTTGGCGCTGAACTGGCTGAAGAGGACGCCTTCGGAGTCGTGTCCGCGGACCTTCAGAGCATCCGAGAGCAGAGCGATCCCGCTCGGACGGGTCTGCACGACGGCGACGCCGAGCCGTGCGACGGGGATGAGCAGCGCGGCGACGAGCACTGCCGCCGTGATGCGTCCGACGGGCGGCCGGACGGTCGCCAGCCGCCCGTACCCGATCGCCGCCAACGCGATGATGAACGGCATCCACGCGTCGTAGTAGTACGGCAGCGAGACGTTGGCGACGATGACGTAGAAGACGAGGAAGACACCGAGGGCGATGCCGAGGTACGCGACCAGGCGGTCCGGTCGGACGACGAGGGCGGCGACCACACCGATGGTCAGGACGGTGAGCAGCAACCAGCCCGTGCCGTCGGCGAGGAACGCGAAGTTCGCCCACCACGGTGCCGCCGGGTAGATCGTCCCGAGGATGGTCGTCGGGTGCCCGTGGGCGTTCTGCTGCGCCTGGAACCGGAGCATCTGTCCGATGGCCCCGAAGAGCCCGACCGGCAGGTAGACGACCACGAACACGACCACGAACGCGACGCCGCCGTACAGCGCACCGACCCCCAGGTCGCGCCACCGACGGAACAGCAGGGGGAGTGCTCCCACGGCGAGGACGAGCACCGCCGTCGACACCTTCGAGGTCACGGACAGTGCGAGCAGCGCACCCGCTGCGGCCACCCACCACCGGTTGCCGGTCCGCATCCAACGCCAGGCCGCGGCGAGCGAGGCGACGGCGAAGAAGACCATGAGGGGTTCGAGCATCGCGAACCGGTCGATGCGGACGCCGATGACCGACCCGGCTTCCGCCCAGGACGAGCCCGAGCCACGCGGCGTCAGCCACCACATCGCCGCCGCGGTCAGGCCGGTCCAGAAGCCGACCTCGCGTCGCAGCCAGAGGAACAGGACGACGCCCGTGCCGAGCATCGCGGTCGCAGCCACCAGCCTCGGCCCGAGCGGCCCCTGTCCCACCAGGAGCTGCGCCACGCCGTACACGTACTTCGCGAGCGGCGGGTGCTCGAGGTTGAGCGAGAAGTTCCCGTGCACGTAGGCCCAGCTCGCGCGGAGGTACACGAACTCGTCGTTCACGATGGTCGGACGGCCGAGGTGCCAGTAGGCGACGAACACAGCAGCCAGGGCGACGACCACGAGGGCCGTCGCACGGACGGGGCGGGAGTGCAGGCGGGGGATGAGGGGACCTCCAGGACAGGGCGATGCCCGACCATCATCGCAGGAGCCGCCGTGCCGGTCGTCCGCAGCGCTTGCTGTTAGCGTTCACAGGTGCACCGTTCCCGTTCGCCTCGACTCACGCTCCTCGGCGTCGTCGTCGCCGTGACGGCGGTGCTCACCGGCTGCAGCAGCGTCGGCCCGGACACCGACGCGTCCGAGGACCCGACGAGCTCGGACACCGGCCTGGGCTCGGGCGCGTCGCCCGTGGTCTTCGCGTTCGTCTGCGCCGCCGACGGATCGGACAGCGAGACCTACACCACCTACTCGGCGGTGTGGGAGGCCGAGCGCGCCGACTGCTCGGCGAAACGCCTGACCGGGTCGGTGCCGTCGAGCCAGCAGCAGGCCGCGGTGGCGGCGGCGCGCGGTGACGCGACCCTGGTCGAGCTCGCGAGCACGTGCGCGGTCCGCGGCTCGGCGCCGTGGACGTCGGCGGTCGCCGACGCGCGTGGTGCGCACGTGGCCGCCGGGCTCCTGCGGTACTGCCCCGGGCACCCGGAGACCGACCGCCTGCGCGACGCACTGGCCGCCTACCGGGGCTGAGCCGGGCCTCCAGGCCGCCCGCCGGACCAGCGACGGGCTGGACGGCACCGGGTGCCGACGCCGAAGGGCGTCAGTCAGCCCTCGGGGTGGTCGCGACCCGGCAACCAGGACTGGCCGGGGCCGCCCCAGCTGCTCTTGCGGATCGCCTTGGCGACCTGCTTGCCGTAGGGGTGCACCAGGCGGTCGGCGTAGAGCCAGCCGTCCAGGTGGTCGTACTCGTGCTGGAAGATCCGCGCCAGCCAGCCGTGCGCCTCGACCTCGAACGGGGTGCCGTGCTCGTCGAAGGCCCGCAGCAGGGCGCCCTCGGAGCGGCGGAGCGGGAACCGCTCGCCCGGGATCGACAGGCAGCCCTCGGACTCCTCGTCCTCGTCGAGCTCCTCGACGGACTCGGGGACCGGGGGCGTGATCCACAGGACGGGGTTCACGGCGGCGCCCCGGTGCAGGACGTCGTCGTCGGTGTAGGAGTACACGAACAGGCGCTTGCCGACGCCCACCTGCGGACCGGCCAGGCCGACGCCCGGGGCCAGGTCCATGGTCTCGAGCATGTCGGCGACGAGGGCGCGGAGGTCGTCATCGAACGCGGTGACCTCGGCTGCACGCTCGTGCAGGACGGGTTCGCCGGTGATGCGGATCGGGAGAACGGCCATTCACCCAGGTTATCCGGCGGGGGACGGTAGCCTCGACGCGTGACGACGGACCTCCAGCTGCCCGACGCCGTGAGCAACCTCACGCCGTTCCAGGCGCTGATGATCCCGGTGGCGCTGATCGGTGCGGTGTTCCTGTCGCTCGGGGCGCAGTTCCAGAGCCGCGGGGTGCAGCGGGTCGAGGCGCGGCTGGGTCGGCAGTCGAAGGGGCTGAGCGTCCGGCACGTCGTCGGGCTCGTCTCGAGCGGCTACTGGGTGCTCGGCACGCTCATGCTCGGCATCGCGGTGGTGCTCCAGCTGATCAGCATCACGTTCGCCCCCCTGATCGTCGTGCAGCCGCTGGGTGCCGTCGCCCTCGTCATCACGACGTGGTTCTCGTCGCGGTCGTCGGGTGTGCCGCTGGGTCGGCGTGCGCGGCGCGCGGTGTGGACGTGCATCATCGGTGTCGGCATCTTCGTCGGGATCGCGGCGTTCGTCGGGCACGAGAGCGCGATCACCCGCCAGCAGCTCGTCACCGTGCTGGTGATCCTGGCCGTCGTGCTGGTGCTCGTGCTGGTGTCCTTCCGGCTGGTCGCCAAGCACCGCAGTGCGCTGTACTACATCGTCGGGGCGGGGGTGCTCTACGGGTTCGTGGCGACGCTGGCCAAGGTGGTGTTGAACCGGTTCGTGAACGGCACCTTCGACTGGCTGACCGTGCTCGCCATCGTCGGGGTGGTCGTGGCGGCGTCGCTGGGTGGGTACTTCGTGCAGAACGCGTACTCGAGCGGCTCGGCCGACCTCGTGATCGCTGGGTTGACGGTGATCGACCCGATCGTCGCGGTCGGCATCGGCGTGATCGTGCTCGGCGAGGCCTCGGGGGCGCCGTGGTTCGCGGTCGCGGGCTTCGTGGTGGCCGCGGGCATCGCCATCACCGGGGTGTTCCTGCTCGCCAAGCACCACCCGCAGACCCGGGCCTGACGCCGCGCGCCCGGTGGTCGCCGCCCTCATCCGCGCGGCTGACGCGACCGTCGATCCTGGTGCGATAGCGTCACTGCCGACCAGCCATCGCCCACGAGAGGACGAACTCAGCCGTGTCAGGAGACGCCACCACCGCCACCGCCGGACCGACGGAAGCGACGGGCGGTCACCGACCGTTGCGCGTGCTGATCGCAGCGGACACCTTCGCCCCCGACGTCAACGGCGCCGCCACCTTCGCCGAGCAGCTCGCAGTCGGCCTGGCCGAGCGCGGGCACGAGGTGCACGTCGTGGCCCCGGCCTCGAGCCGCCAGTACGGCACCTTCGACGAGGAGCACCACGGCGTCACGCTCGTCGTGCACCGCCTGAAGTCGTACAAGTGGCCGCTGCACCCGTGGCTGCGCTTCGTGTGGCCGTGGAGCGTCCGGAAGTGGACCGGACCGATCCTCGACGCCGTCAAGCCCGACGTGCTGCACATCCAGTCGCACGTGGTCATCGGTCGCGGCATCGTGCACGAGGCGAACGACCGTGGCATCCGGGTCATCGCGACGAACCACTTCATGCCCGAGAACCTGCTCGAGTACACGCCGTTCGGCAAGTGGACGCTGCCCCTCGCGCTGAAGATCGCGTGGAGCGACGCAGCCAAGACCTACCGGCTGGCGGACACCATCACGACGCCGACGAACCTCGCCGCCGACTACCTGCGGAAGGCCATCGCCGGTCAGCAGGTCCTCGCGATCTCGTGCGGCATCGACGCGTCCCGGTACGTGGCCCGCGAGGGACGCCCGGTCAACAACGACATCGTCTTCGTGGGCCGTGTTGCCCCCGAGAAGAACCTCGACGTGCTGGTCCGCGCGGTGGCGCTGTTGCCCGCCGAGCTGTCGGCGACGCTGACCATCGTCGGCGACGGCGAGATGATCCCGAAGCTCACCGCGTTGGCGAAGGAGCTCGGGCTCGAGGACCGCGTGCGGTTCCTGGGGTTCGTCTCCGACGAGCGCAAGCAGGAGGCCCTGACCAACGCGACGGTGTTCGCGATGCCGTCCACGGCGGAACTGCAGAGCATCTCCTCGCTCGAGGGCATGGCCTCGGGTCTGCCGGTCGTCGCCGCCGACTCGATGGCGCTGCCGCACCTGATCGACGGCAACGGGTACCTGTTCACCCCGGGTGACGTGGACGACCTGGCGGCGAAGCTCACGACGGTGCTCACCGCGCCCGAGACGGAGTACGTGGCGATGCGGGATCGCAGTCTGGCCATGATCGAGGCGCACGACATCAACCGCACGCTGTCGACGTTCGAGTCGCTGTATCGTGGTGAGCCGGTGGCCTGAGGGTCTCCGGCGAGGGGCGGTAGCCAAGCTGGTCAAGGCAGTCGGCTCATAACCGAACGATCCGCGGGTTCGAGTCCCGCCCGCCCTACGTGCACATGCCAAGGAAGCGCGACACGTCGCAGGACGACCACGCACCGACACCGAACGTCACCTTCGAGGTGACCCGTGGCGGGACCGGCGTGCGCGTGAACGCCTTCCGCCTCGGGTTCATGGGCGCCATCGGTGTGCTCGTCGCGCTGCTCGCCGGTGCGATCATCAACGAGCTCAGCACGGTGCTGGTCTACATCGGGGTCGCACTGTTCCTGGCGCTCGGCATCGACCCGCTCGTGTCGTTCCTGGAGCGGATCATCCCGCGCTGGTCGGCCATCACGATCGTGGTGGTCGCGGTGCTCGGGGCCTTCGCCGGCATCGTGTTCGCCGTGGTGCCGATCCTGGTGGAGCAGGCGTCGAACCTGATCCAGAACTTCCCCGACATCGTGCAGGACATCTCGCAGCAGCAGTGGGTGCAGGACCTGTCGAAGCAGTTCGCCGGGTCGTTCGACATCGACCACGCCCTGCAGTCGCTGCAGTCGTTCGTCGAGAAGCCGGGCAACCTGCTCAGCGTCGGCGGCGGGATCCTGGCGGTCGGCAGCGGCATCCTGTCCGGGGTCACCGGGGCGCTCATCGTCATCATCCTGATGCTCTACTTCCTCGCGTCGATGCGGGGCATGAAGCGGGCGACCTACCGGTTCGTGCCGGCGTCGCGCCGCCAGAACTTCATCGACGTGAGCGAGCAGATCACCCAAGCGGTCGGCCGCTACGTCGTCGGGCAGGTGTCGCAGGCGCTGATCAACGGCATCCTGAGCTTCGTCTTCCTGCTCATCATCGGGGCACCGCTGCCGGTGCTGCTCGCGTCGTTCGCGTTCCTCGGTTCGCTCATCCCGCTCGTCGGCACGCTCGCCGCCGCGATCGTCATCTCGCTCCTCTGCTTCTTCGCGTCACCGGCCACCGCCCTCGCCGCCGCCATCTACTACCTCGTCTACATGCAGGTCGAGGCCTACCTGATCTCCCCGCGCATCATGTCGCGGGCGGTCCAGGTGCCCGGCGCCCTCGTGGTCATCGCGGCGGTCGCGGGCGGCACGATCGGCGGCGTGCTCGGCGCACTCGTGGCGCTGCCCGTCGCGGCGTCGGTCATCATCATCGTGCAGAAGGTCATCTACCCCCGCCAGGAACAGGCGTGACGAGCGGCGACGGCGCGACCGACGACGTCGTCGTCGCTGCCTTCGCTGCCCACGTCGACGAACGTGACCGCTGGGCGCGCAGTGCTCGCGGACCGCTCGCCCTGGTGAACGCCCAGCACGTCGACCACCCGCAGCCGGTCTGGCCGGTTCCCGGCACCTGGGCCCCGGCCGTCGGCGGGCTCACCGTCACGGCCGAGGCATCCGACGGCATCGTCGTCGACGGCGTCCCGGTCGACGGGATGGTCCTGGTCGCCGGGGACACCGCCGTCGTTCCGTCCACCGTCGCGCTGCCGGACGGCTTCGCCGGCACCGTCAGCGGTGGCACCCTGCGCGTCTGGGACCCGTCGTCCGAAGCGATCGCCCGCTTCGCGCAGATCGCCCGCTTCGCGTGGTCCGGCGACAGGGTGACGTCCGGCACGTACGTCCCGCTGGTGGGAGACGTCTTGGAGGCCCGTGGCAGCGTCCGTGACGCCGCCGGCGACGCCCTGCCGGTCGCCGGACACGTCGAGACCGTCGTGGGTGGTGCCACGGTGCGCTTCGTCGCCGTCCGGTCGGCTGCCCACCGCGGAGCCGCCCGGCTGCAGCTCATCGTGCAGGACGCCACGAGTGCGCTGCCCGAGGACGACCCGGGCAGCACCTACTCGATGGGTCGGTTCCTGTACCTCGACGACCCCGGCATGCAGGCGACGGTCGAGCTCGACTGGAACCGGCTGGTCCTGCCGCCGTGCGCGTTCTCGTACCAGTACGCGTGCCCGATCCCACCGGAGGACAACCGCGTCCCGGTGCCGATCACGGCGGGGGAGCGACACCCGGTCGACGCGGACGGTGCCGTCCTGCACTGATCGGGGTCGGGTCCTTGCCGTTCCCAGCCGCTGCGCTGCATAATGGGCGTGTCCCGTCGGGACATCACAATCGCATACCGATGGTTCCGTGGCCCCTCGGGTCAGGATCCTCCGCACCAGGTCGATGGGGAAGTCGCACCTGACGTATCGGAGGAACCGTGAACGGAACGACGACAGGAGTGCTCTACGTGCACTCCTCACCCCGCGCGCTCTGCCCGCACGTCGAATGGGCAGCAGGTCGCGCCATGAACCGCGCCGTGAACTTCTCGTGGCTCGACCAGCCCGCCCAGGACGGTGCGCGCCGGACCGAGTACACGTGGTCCGGTGCGGTGGGCGCCGGTGCCGCGATCGCGTCGGCCCTGCGCGGGTGGGAACACCTGCGGTACGAGGTCACCGAGGAGCCGACGAGCGCCTCGGACGGCGGCCGCTGGATGCACACGCCCGACCTCGGCGTGTTCTACGCGCAGACCGACGTCACGGGCAACATGGTCATCCCCGAGGACCGGGTGCGCTACGCGATGGAGGTCGCGGGCAGCAACGCCCTCGAACTGCACCGTGAGCTCCGGCTCGCCCTCGGGCAGGCCTGGGACGACGAGCTCGAGCCCTTCCGCCACGCGGCCGAGGGCAACCCGGTCGTCTGGCTGCACCGCGTCGGCTGAGCCGACCACCGGACCGGCCACCGGAACGACGGAAGCCCGCCCCGACGACGCGGGACGGGCCTCCTGGCAGGGTGTGACGGATCAGACGCTGCGGAACGCGACCACGGCGTTGTGGCCGCCGAAGCCGAACGAGTTGCTGACCGCGAGCAGGTCGCCCTCGGGCAGCGCTCGCGGCTCACGAGCGACGTCCATGACGATCTCCGGGTCCTGGTCGTGCAGGTTGATCGTCGGCGGGGCGACGCGGTTGTGCAGCGCGAGGACGGTGAAGACCGCCTCGATCGCACCGGCACCACCGAGCAGGTGGCCCGTCGAGGCCTTGGTCGCGGACACCACGACGTCGTCCAGGTGGTCGCCGAAGACCCGACGCATCGCGTGGTACTCGGCGACGTCACCCACGGGGGTCGAGGTGGCGTGCGCGTTGACGTGCACGACGTCCTCGATGCTCGCGTCGGCGTGCTCGAGGGCCTGCAGGACCGCACGGGCGGCGGCGCTGCCCTCGGGGTCCGGCGCGGTGATGTGGAAGGCGTCGGAGGTGATGCCGGAGCCAGCGACCTCGGCGTAGATCGTCGCGCCGCGGGCCTCGGCGTGCTCCTTCGACTCGAGGATGAGCGCCGCTGCGCCGTCACCGAGCACGAAGCCGTCGCGCGTGACGTCGTAGGGACGCGACGCGGTCTCGGGAGAGTCGTTCCGGCGCGACAGGGCCTGCATCGCGGCGAACGCGGCCAGGGGGAGCGGGTGCAGCGCGGCCTCGGCGCCACCGGTGATGACGATGTCGGCGTCGCCGTCGGCGATGTGCCGGTACGCCTCGGCCAGCGACTCGGTCGACGACGCGCAGGCCGACAGGTAGGTGCGGGCGCCGCCACGGGCACCGAACTCCATCTCGATGGCGGCGGCGGGGCCGTTCGCCATGAGCATCGGGACCGTCATCGGCAGGACGCGACGCGGACCCTTCTCGCGCAGGGTGTCCCAGGCGTCGAGCAGCGTGTTCACGCCGCCGATGCCGGTCGCCCAGTCGACGATGAGGCGCTCGGGCACGACCGACTCGTCGTCGATGCCGGCGTCCGCCCATGCCTCGCGTGCCGCGACGAGCGACAGCTGCGACGAGGGGTCGAGGCGCTTCGACTCGGGGCGGGTGAGCTGGTCGGTGAGGAACCGGCGCGCCTGGCCGGCGAACTCCACGGGGAGTTCGAGCTCGGCGTAGCGGGGGTCCTCGATGCGGGTGATGCCGGACTTGCCGGCGAGCAGCGCGTCCCAGGTGTCCGGGGCGGTCGCGGCGAGGGGTGAGATCGCACCGATCCCGGTGACGACGACGGTCTTCTTGGTCATGGGACGACGTGCTCTTTCGTTGGGGTGAACAAGATGAGCGCCACGGCCCGCAGGGGTCCGCGGGCCGCGGCGCTCAGGAAGCTCGTGTCAGGCCTGGGCCTTGACGATGTAGTCGACCGCGTTGCCCACGGTCTTGAGGTTCTTGACCTCTTCGTCCGGGATCTTCACGTCGAACTTCTCCTCGGCGTTGACCACGATGGTCATCATCGAGATGGAGTCGATGTCGAGGTCGTCCGTGAAGGACTTGTCGGCGGCGACGGTGTCGGTGGCGATACCGGTCTCGTCGTTGATCAGCTCGGCCAGGCCGGCGAGGACTTCTTCGTTGGACAGGGCCATGAGTGTTCTCCTTGAAGGGGGGTGTCGTTTGACCGTTGACCAGCCTAGGGCACGCGGGGTCCGGGTGCGCGGAGGCTCGTCGGGATGGGGACCGGGCGCGCGGGTGCGCGACCGGAGGGGGATCAGGGGAGGACGACCACCTGGGCACCGAACACGAGTCCGGCGCCGAAGCCGATCTGCAGGGCGAGGCCGCCCGACAGGTCCGGGTGCTCCTCGAGCAGGCGGTGCGTGGCGAGCGGGATGCTCGCGGCGGAGGTGTTGCCGGTGGTGGTGATGTCGCGGGCGATCGTCACCGTCTCCGGCAGGCCGAGCTGCTTGGCGAACTCGTCGATGATGCGGATGTTCGCCTGGTGGGGCACGAACGCGGCGAGGTCCTCGGGGCGGACGCCGGCGGTCTCGAGCGCCTGGCGGGCGACCTTGACCATCTCCCAGACGGCCCAGCGGAACACCGTCTGCCCGGCCTGGCGCATGGTCGGACGCGGTGCCCCGGCCTCCCACTCGTTGTAGGTCGCGGTCATGCCGATGGCGTCCCACTTCGAGCCGTCGGAACCCCAGATGGTGGGGGCGATGCCCGGGAAGTCGCTCGGGCCGATCACGGCGGCGCCGGCACCGTCCCCGAGCAGGAACGAGATCGAGCGGTCGGTCGGGTCGACGACGTCGCTGAGCTTCTCGGCCCCGACGACCAGCACGTGGTCGGCGAGCCCGGACTTGATGAACGAGTCGGCCTGGGCGATGCCGTAGGCGTACCCGGCACAGGCGGCGCTGATGTCGTACGCGGCGGCCGGGGTGGCACCGATGCGCTCGGCGAGCAGCGACGCCATCGACGGGGTGGCGACGGTGTGCGTGACGGTGCTCACGAGCACGACGCCGATCTGGGACGGCTCGATGCCGGCCTTCTCGATGGCCTCGCGTGCGGCGGCCTCGGCGAGGTCGACGGCCTCGACGTCCTTGCCCGCGCGCTTGCGGGTGATGATGCCGGTGCGCTGGCGGATCCACTCGTCGGACGAGTCGATCGGGCCGACGAGGTCGTCGTTCGGCACGACGTTCTCGCCGCGGGCGGCGCCGAACGCCAGGATCCGGGTGAACTCGTGGCCGCGGCGCTGCTGGAGCAGCGGGCGCGCGGATCCGGTCGGGAGGCCCGTGGGGGCGTCCGTCGGGGTGGTCGGGTCGGTCATGCGGTTGCGTCTGCTTCCTGGCCCGCGCGCTGCAGCAGGTCGATCGCTGCAGGCAGGTCGTCGGGGGTCTTGATGGCGACGGTCGGCGTGCCGCGGAGGCCGCGCTTCGCCAGGCCGACGAGGGCACCGGCGGGTGCGAGCTCGATGATGCCGGTCACGCCGGCGGTGGAGAAGGACTCCATGACCGCGTCCCAGTGCACGGGGTTCGCGATCTGCTGGACCATCAGGTCGACGAAGCGGCGCCCGTCGTCGACCCGGGAGCCGTCGGCGTTGGTCCAGATCGGCAGGGTCGGGTCCTGCACGGTGGCGGCGGCCGCGACCGGGGCGACCCGCTCGACGGCGGGGGCCATGTACCGGGTGTGGAACGCACCGGCCACGGCGAGCGGGATCACCCGGGCCTTCGCGGGCGGGTCGGCGGCGAGGGCCGCGATGGCGTCTGCGGCACCGGCGACGACGGTCTGGCCGCCACCGTTGTGGTTCGCGGGCACCAGGCCGTGCTCGGCGAGGGCTGCGGCCACAGCGTCGGCGTCGCCACCGAGGACGGCGGCCATCGAGGTCGGCTCGAGCGCGGCGGCGTCGGCCATGGCCCGGCCGCGCTCGGCGACCAGGGCGACGGCGTCGGTCGGCTCGAGGATCCCGGCGACCGCGGCGGCGGTGAACTCACCCACCGAGTGTCCGGCGACCCCGCCCACCAGGGCACGACGGCCCTCGGCGAGCAGTGCGTCGGCGGTCACCAGGCCGGCGGCCACGATGAGGGGCTGTGCGAGCGCGGTGTCCTTGATGGTGTCCGCGTCGGAGTTCGTGCCGTGCTCGGCGAGGTCGACGCCGATCGACTCCGACCACTGCCCGACTCGTTCACGAACGGTGGCGTCCTCGAGCCAGGGGGCGAGGAAGCCGGGGGTCTGGGAGCCCTGTCCGGGCGCGACGACGACGATCACCGGACAATCCTCGCGTTCTCACCCCGCAGGGCCCGTGTGGACTTCCCACACGAATCCCCGCGGGACATTGTCGGTTCTCTACCGTCCGGAGCGCTCTATCGTCGGGGCGTGATGCGGCGGCGGCCGGTCGCGGACTCGGACATCGCGCCGAGGATGAGCGCCGACTGCACGATCAGGGCGTCCCGGGCGTGCGTGGCGTCCCACCCGATGATGTCGGCGACCCGGCGCAGGCGGTAGCGCACGGTGTTCGGGTGCACGAAGAGCTCGCGCGCCGTGGCCTCGAGCGACCGGCCGGTGTCCAGGTAGCACCACAGCGTCTGCAGGAGCTCGGTGGACTGGTCCTTGAGCGGGACGTAGATGCGCTGCACCAGGGCGGACCGGGCGAGGGGGTCGCCGGCCAGGGCACGTTCGGGCAGCAGGTCGTCGGCCAGGGCCGGGCGGGGCACGCCGCGCCAGGCACGCGCGACGGCGAACCCGGCGAGGGCGGCCTTCGCGCTGGTCGAGGCGTCGACGACCCCGGGGACCTCGTTGCCGAGCACCAGGTGGCCCTCGCCGAACAGTGGTTCGAGGGCCTGCGCGATGGTCGTGAAGGAGACGGGCTCCTCGCCCTCGGGCACGTCGTCGCGCGGGGTGGCGCGGCCGATCACCACGACGAGCCGCGATCCCTGGACCCCGACGAGCACGTCGGCGTCCATGTGCCGTGCGGTGCGGCGGACCTGGTCGACCTCGAGCTGCTTCGGTGCGGTGCCGACGAGCACCGCGACCTCGCCGTGGCCGTGCCACCCGAGGGCGGCGATGCGGGACGGCAGTTCGTCGTCGTACTCGCCGGAGAGGATCGAGTCGACCACGAGCGCTTCGAGCCGGGCGTCCCACAGGCCGCGGGCCTCGGCCGCGCGGGCGTAGACGTCGGCGGCGGCGAACGCGATGTCGCGGGAGTACTTGAGGATCGCCTCCTGCAGCATCTCGTCGTCGGCGGCGCGTTCCTCGACCACGGTCACCACGACGCGGATGAGCTGCAGGGTCTGCTGCAGGCTCACCGAGCGCAGGAGTTCCCGCGGGGCGGACCCGAAGACGTCGGCCGCGGCGATCCACGGCGTCGACGCGGTGCCCTCGAGCCAGCTGATGAACGAGGTGATGCCGGCCTGGGCGACGAGGCCCACGGCGGAGCGGCGCCCCGGCGGCATCTCGCTGTACCAGGGGAGCGTGTCCTCGAGCCGCTTGATCGTGGCTGTGGAGAGTTCTCCGGACACCTGACGGAGCCAGGAGAGCGCGCGCTCGCGCGCGCTCTCCTGGCTCTCGTGGTCCGGGCGGACCGTCGTCACGGGTTGATCAGCTCTCGCCGCCCGCGCTGCCGGTGGTGCCGGCGGTCACGTCGTGCAGGCGGTACTTGTCGATCGCCTGCTGGACGAGCGCGCCGTCGACCTTGCCCTGGCGGGCGAGCTGCTGCAGCGTCCGCACGACGACCGAGGGGCCGTCGATGTGGAAGAAGCGGCGAGCGGCCGGACGGGTGTCCGAGAAGCCGAAGCCGTCGGCGCCGAGCGTGGCGTAGTCGGTCGGCACGAACGGGCGGATCTGCTCCTGCACCAGGTGCATGAAGTCGCTCACGGCGACGACCGGACCCTCGGTGCCGAGCAGACGCTCAGTGACGAACGGCGTGCGGGCCGGCTCGTTCGGGTTGAGGAACGCCTGCTGCTCGGCGGCCACACCGTCGCGGTACAGCTCACCCCAGCTCGTGACGCTCCAGACGTCGGCCGACACGCCCCAGTCCTCGGCGAGGAGCTGCTGCGCCTCGAGGATCCACGGCACGGCGACACCGGACGCGAGCAGCTGGGCCTTCGGGCCGTCGTGCTCGCTCGCCTTGAGCAGGTACATCCCCTTGAGGATGCCCTCGACGTCGACGCCCTCGGGCTCGGCCGGCTGCACCAGCGGCTCGTTGTAGACCGTCAGGTAGTACATGACGTTCGGGTCGGCGTGCTTCGGCGAGCCGTCCTCGTTCGTGCCGTACATGCGGTCGAGGCCGGCCTTGACGATGTGGCCGATCTCGTAGCCGTACGCCGGGTCGTACGAGACGACGGCCGGGTTCGTCGTGGCGAGGAGCGGCGAGTGGCCGTCCGCGTGCTGCAGGCCCTCGCCCGTCAGCGTGGTGCGGCCGGCGGTCGCGCCGATCATGAAGCCACGGGTCATCTGGTCGCCGGCGGCCCAGATGGCGTCGCCGGTGCGCTGGAACCCGAACATCGAGTAGAAGACGTAGACCGGGATGAGCGGCTCGCCCTGCGTCGAGTACGAGGTGCCGACCGCGGTGAACGCTGCGAGGGCGCCCGCCTCGTTGATGCCGACGTGGATGATCTGGCCCTGCGGGCTCTCCTTGTAGGCCAGGAGGAGTTCGCGGTCGACCGACGTGTAGTGCTGGCCGTTCGGGTTGTAGATCTTCGCCGACGGGAAGTAGGCGTCCATGCCGAACGTGCGTGCTTCGTCCGGGATGATCGGCACCACGCGGTCACCGAAGTCGGGCGAGCGCAGCAGGTCCTTCAGCAGGCGTGCGAACGCCATGGTGGTGGCGACCTCCTGCTTGCCGGAGCCCTTCTTGACGACCTGGTACTTCGAGTCGTCCGGCAGCGTGAACTGCGTGTACTTCGTGCGACGTTCCGGCACGTAGCCACCGAGCGCCCGACGACGCTCGTGCATGTACTGGATCGCCTCGTCGTCGTTGCCCGGGTGGTAGTACGGCGGCGTGTACGGGTTCTCTTCCAGCTGCGCGTCGGAGATCGGGATGCGCATCTCGTCGCGGAACTGCTTGAGGTTGTCGAGCGTGAGCTTCTTCATCTGGTGGGTCGCGTTGCGGCCCTCGAAGCTCGGGCCGAGGCCGTAGCCCTTGACCGTCTTCGCCAGGATGACGGTCGGCTGGCCCTTGTGCTCGGTCGCGGCCTTGAACGCGGCGTAGACCTTGCGGTAGTCGTGGCCACCGCGCTTGAGGTTCCAGATCTGGTCGTCGGTGTAGTCCTTGACGAGCTCGAGCGCCTTCGGGTCGCGCCCGAAGAAGTTCTCGCGCACGTAGGCACCGTTCTCGGCCTTGTACGTCTGGTAGTCGCCGTCCGGCGTCTGGTTCATCAGGTTGAGGAGCGCGCCCTCGGTGTCACGGGCGAGCAGGTCGTCCCACTCGCGGCCCCAGACGACCTTGATGACGTTCCAGCCCGCACCGCGGAAGAACGCCTCGAGCTCCTGGATGATCTTGCCGTTGCCACGGACCGGACCGTCGAGTCGCTGCAGGTTGCAGTTGATGACGAAGTTCAGGTTGTCGAGGCCGTCGTTCGCGGCGACCTGGAGCTGCCCGCGGGACTCGACCTCGTCCATCTCGCCGTCGCCCAGGAACGCCCAGACCTGCTGGTCCATGGCGTCCTTGATGCCGCGGTTCGACAGGTACTTGGCCTGCTGCGCCTGGTAGATCGCGTTGATCGGGCCGATGCCCATCGACACGGTCGGGAACTGCCAGAAGTGCGGCATGAGGCGCGGGTGCGGGTACGACGACAGACCGCCGCCGGCGTGCGACTTCTCCTGCCGGAACCCGTCGAGCTGGTCCTCGGAGAGGCGCCCTTCCATGTACGCGCGGGCGTACATGCCGGGGGAGGCGTGGCCCTGGAAGAAGACCTGGTCGCCACCGGAGGGGTGGTCCTGGGCGCGGAAGAAGTGGTTGTAGCCGACCTCGTACATCGCGGCGCTCGACGCGTACGTCGAGATGTGCCCGCCGACCCCGATGCCGGGACGCTGTGCGCGGTGCACCGTGATGGCCGCGTTCCAGCGGATCCAGCGGCGGTACCGGCGCTCCAGCTCTTCGTCGCCGGGGAACTCCGGCTCGTTCTCCGGCGCGATGGTGTTCACGTAGTCCGTCGTCGGGACCATCGGCACACCGAGGTGCAGTTCCTTGGACCGCTTGAGCAGGCTCAGCATGATCTCGCGACCGCGCTGGTGTCCGTGGGTCTGGACCAGCCCGTCGAGGGACTCACGCCATTCGGCGGTCTCCTGCGGATCCTGGTCGTTCGCCCCGGCGCTGTACGGGTCCTGGTCGTTCACCGTCACCCTTGACCTCGTTCGTTCTCGTGGTGGTGGACATGGTGGCTCCGGTGGTCGGGTCGCGACCGGCTGGGGCCCCGTCCACTCTAGGCCCCAGGACCGACGCTGATGCTGATGGTGACGTGCAGGTGGACGGGTGCTTGCATTCGCGTGTCGTCGGCGTAGCATGGCCGATCGTGCACACGCGATCCGCGGCGCACGGACCCGACGGGCACACCCCACGCCCGAGGAAGAAGCACACGTAGCGATGGCACTGGAGATCGGCTCACTCGCGCCGGACTTCGAGCTCCCGAACCAGTTCGGTGAGCACGTCCGACTCAGCGACTTCCGCGGCAACCGCCCGGTCGCACTCGTCTTCTTCCCGCTGGCGTTCTCGTCCGGGTGCACGAACGAGCTCTGCACCCTGCAGGACAACATCACGATGTTCCAGGACCAGCGCATCGAGCTGCTCGGCATCTCGGTCGACTCGAAGGCGACGCTCCGGTCGTTCGCCGAGACGAACGGCTACGACTTCGAGCTGCTCGCCGACTTCTGGCCGCACGGCGCCGTCTCGAAGGAGTACGGCGTGTTCCTCGAGCACAAGGGCTTCGCCACCCGCGCGACCTTCGTCATCGACGTGCAGGGCCGCATCAAGGCCTCGATCATCACCGAGCCCGGCCTGCAGCGCGACGTCGCCGAGTACAAGGCGGCCCTCGACCGGCTCGCCGCCTGCTCGGCACCCGTCCCCGTCGGCTAGCGTTCCGAATCCCTCCTGACGGACGCGTCCGCGTCGACGGTCGGACAGGAGGCCCGGTGCACGCCATCGACACCGACCCACGTGGTCACGGGGTCACCGCTGATGCCTACGCCCCGTACCCGGTGCGCGTCACGCCCGGTGCCTGGGGCCTGACCCGCACGGTCGTGGAGGCCCCGACCGGGCCCGTCGTGGTGCACCACCGCGCCGGCCCGGACCCGCTCCTGCTGCTGCACGGTGTCGCCGGCTCCTGGTCGACGTGGACGCCGTTGCTGCGCGCCGCGGACGGGATCGGCGACCGCGGGCTGGTGCTCGTCGACCTGCCCGGCTGGGGGTCCTCGCCGGCTCCGGACGGCCCGCTCGGGCTCGACGCCGTCACGGGTGCCGTGTCGGCGGTGCTCGGCGCGCTGGGCCTCGGCGCGGTCGACGTGGTCGGGCACTCCATGGGAGCGTTCGTCGGGTCGCACCTGGCTGTGGTGGCGCCCGAGCGGGTGCGGTCGCTCGCCCTGGTGTCCGGCACCACGGTCGCGACCGCCGGCGCGGCTCGGCACCCGGTGCGGGCGCTCGGCACCCTGCCGGCGTTCACCCTGCTGCGTGCGGGCCTCACGGTGACCGGTGGCACCGCTCGTCCGCTGCTCCGGTGGATCGCGCGGATCGGCCTGTTGCCGCTCGTCGCGGCGCCGGTGTTCACGCACGTGCGACATCTGGACCCGAGCGTGCTCGAGGCCTTCGTCGAGGAGCTCCGGCCGGAGCAGTTCACCGAGGCGGCACGGTCGGCGGCTGCGTACGACGTCGACCGGTGGCGCGCGATCACCTGCCCGGTGACGGCGATCGCCGGGCGCGACGACGTGTTCGCCCGCGTCTCGGACCTCGAGGCGCTGCGGGCGCTCGTGCCGCAGGTCCGGACGGTGCTGCTCGAGGACTGCGGGCACTTCGCCCACGTCGAGCGTCCCGACGCCGTCGCGCGGGAGCTCGGCCTGCGCTGAGCTGGTCGGGCCGCGTCAGGTGTGGACGGGGAACGTCGCCGCGACGCGGGAGCGCACCTCGGCGACGACGGCCTCGCGCATCGTCGGGGAGAACAGCGCGTGGTCGCCGTCCTCGACGCGGACGACGGACACCGAGCCGCGACGGTCGTCACCGGGCCAGCGTCGGACGGCCTTCTGCCCTCCGAGCCGGTCGAACAGGGCGGCGTCCTCGGGAGCGACGATCACGACGACGTCGGTGCCGTGCTCGACGAGCGGGCGGACGTGGCCGACGACCCCGCCCATCCGGTCGCGACGGGCGATGCGGTCGCGGACGGCCTTCGGCACGAAGCGGTTGTACCGCTCGCGCACCCACATCCGGGCGGGCGACGGGGCGTCGATCGCCCGGACCCCGTCGGCGTACGAGCCGGGCTCGGCCGGGACGCGCCGGTAGTCGTTCGGGCTGATCTCGACGACCAGGCGCGGGGCCTCCTCGACGGCGCGGCCCGCAACCCAGGCGCCGGCGCACATGCCGACGAGCACGAGCCGGTCCGAGGGGGTGGCGAGTGCGGTGACGACGGCGGACTGGTCCTCCACCCACTCCTGCGCGAACAGGAAGCTCCGCTCGTCCTCGTGCACGCCGGTGCTCTCGCCGGTGGCACGACGGTCGACCCGGACGACCCGGGCGCCGTCGCGGGCGAGGGCGCGGGCGAGTTCGACCTGGTAGTCGGTGGCCCCCACGCGGTGTTCGGCGCCGCCGCTGTGGAGGACGACGACGGGGGCGTCGTGGTGCTGGGCGGACGAGACGGTCTCGATCCCGAACAGGCCCTGATCGCCGAGGTGGACGATGCGCTCCGACACGCGGCCGTCGACGTCGAGGACCTCGTCGAGGACGGGCGTGCGGACGGGCACCGCCGTCTCGGGCGCCCAGGTGTCGAGCCAGGCCACGACGGTGTCCACGGCGGCTCCGGGGATGCGGGCGTGGATGCTCGTGCCGTCGAGGAGCTCGGCGCTGCCGGTGACCTCGGTCACCTCGACGCCGGCGAGCGGCTTCGGCGGCCGGGCACCCGGACGGACGAGCGCGACGGTGGGCCCGGTGCGCGGGGCGAAGGCGAGGTCCGCGAGTGCGGCGGCCTCGTCCGGCTCGACGTCGAACCCGATCAGGCTCTCGACGCCGTCGACCACGCGGTCGGCGCCGATCGTGATGGTCGCGAGGGCGCGCTGCCGACGGAGCCACCCCTTCCCCGAGGCCGGTGCGTCCCAGAGGACGAGGCCGTCGGTGTCCGCGGCCGCGTTCGCCGCGACGAGGGCCGCCGAGGCCAGCCCGACGAAGGCGACGTGCTGCACCCCCGTCGTGCGGAGCACGGCGGCGGCGTGGCGTGCGGACCGGACCTGCGCGTCGGGCGCGGTGTCGGGTGCGCCGTCACCACGTCCGGACGGGTCGTAGCGCACCGAGGCGATGCCACGGGCCTCCAGGCGGTCGGCCAGCAGACGGAGCGTGCGGTACGCGATGACGCCCTCCTGCCCGAGCGGCGGGCAGATCACGACGCCGGCGCGTGCGGCGGCGGGGAGCTGGACCGCTGCGCGGATCGCCGGCGATCCGGACCAGCCGTGCAGCGTGGTCACAGGGCGAGGGCGGCGCGGGCGGACGCCGGCCAGGCGTCGAGGTCCGTGCCGTGGGCGGCGAACAGGGCGATGGTGATGCGTTCCAGGCCGAACGCGATGCAGGCGCTGTGCGCGACCTGTCCGTCCTCGGTGCGGAGGCCGAACGAGGTGCCGAAGTGGTCCTCGTGCAGGTTCGCGGAGCTGATCGCGGTGGCGTCGTGGTCGGGACCGTAGACCTTCGTCACGAACTCGAACTTGAGCGCCTGCTCGACCTGGTTGCGGGCGAGCATCTGCCCGACGCGGCCGAAGAAGGGGTCGTTGGCGGGGACGACGTCGATCTCGAGCCCGAACGACTCGAGCAGCGCGCGCATCACCGGGATGCTGCCGTCCCGGTGGGCCGCTGCGGACGCGGGGGTGCCGACGTGCACGAACTCGTGCATGTGGAAGGCCTGCAGGCGCATCGGGTCGAGCGAGGGCTCCCGGCGGAAGGAGTCGCCGAGGACGTCGAAGAACCGGCCCTGCTGCGGCACGGTGTCGCCGATCAGGCCGTAGACCGGGTGGCAGACCGCGGGGGTGAGCATGAGGTCGGCCGGCTCGAGGAACCCCTCCCAGCGCTCACCGCGCTCGCGGGCGGCGAGCAGTGCGCGGTGGGTGCGGTCGTCGCCGGTGAAGCCGGAGATCGACGCGGCGAGGTCCGGGAACGACGCGATGTAGTCGGTGCGCTCGAACGACGCGAGCGGCTCGACCGGCGGGAAGCGCAGGACCTCGGCGCCGAGGTGCTGCTGGCTGCGGACCGCTGCGGCGTCGACCGCGGCGTACACGCGCTCGAAGACCCCGGTGCGGCCGTAGAGGCCGGGCGTGCCGAGGTCGAGGAGGACGCCGTCGGTGAGCAGGCGGGCGCGGAGGGCTGCGCGGGCGGCGTCGAGCGCGGCGGCGTCGGCGGCGGTGTCCGCGGTGGTGGTGTCGGTGGTGTGCGTGGTGGTGTCCGTGATCGTCACAGGATCACTCCCGTCATGATGGCCAGGTCGGCGTCGTTCTTGAGGAGACGGTCGTTGCTCACCATGACGGCGGCCCCGTGGGCGTCTCGGAGGTGTCGGGCGATGCTCATCGGACCCGAGGCGGCGTAGCCCGCGATCCCGACGATGCGCAGCGCCTTCGTGACGATGTCGGTGACGCGCTCGGACGCACCGATCTTCAGGGCGTTCGCGGCCAGGGCGTACGCGCTCGATGCCAGCACGTCCGGGTCGTCGGCGGCGGCGTCGAACCGTTCGGCGGCGTGGCGCACCGAGTCGGCCAGGGCCTGCAGGTCGACCAGGAGCTCGGCGAGCCGGAGGGCACCGGGCGGGGTCGTCCCGACGGCGGCGCGGGCCTGCTTGCGGACGGCGCTGCGGGCACGTTCGGCGGACGAGACCGCGATGCCGAGCCAGACCGAGGCCCAGAGCACGTGCGAGACCGGCAGGACGGTCTGGGCCGAGATCGTGGCGTAGTCGTCGCGGAACACCCGGTCGGTCGTCGTCTCGGTGTCGAGGATCCACCCGTTGCTGCACGTGCCGCGGAGCCCCATGGTGTCCCAGGTGGACGTCTGCGACAGGAGCATCGTGTCGGTGCGGCAGATGAGCAGTCGCTGGTCCGACGCCGGGGCGTCGGGGTCGCGGCGGGCGGTGACGAACACCGCGTCGGCCTCGGTGGCGTACGAGATCACCGGCGCGTCCTTGCGCAGGCGGATCCGGCCGTCGTCGGTCGGCTCGATGGAGCAGGTGGACCGCCGGGCGTCGCCGCCGACGCCGCGCTCGGTGGTGGCCGACGCGACGAGTGCCCCACCCCGGACGGCCTCGATCGTCTCGAGCACGCCGGCGCCGTCGCCGCCGTGCCGCCAGAGCGCCATGACCTGGCCCTGGTGCATCGCGAACACCATGCCGGTCGCGGCGCAGGCCCGGCCGAGTTCGGTCGCGATCGCGGAGAGCTCCGCCACGGAGGCACCCTCGCCACCGTGCTCGGTCGGCACCGCTGCCGCGAGCAGGCCGTACTCCCGCATCGCGGCGATGGCCTCGCGCGGGGGTCGTGCGTCGCGGTCGACCTCGTCGGCGAACTGTGCGGCGACCTCGGCCACCGCGCTCGCACGCTCGGCGAAGCGGTCGACGACCGACGGTGCCGGCAGGACCAGGGTCACGAGGCGAGCTCCGCGGCGAGCTCCGCCGCGGCGACGATCGACTCGACGGTCGCGAAGGTGGACCGGTTCAGCACGGAGTCGGGGAACTCGACGTCGAGGTCCGACTCCACCGCGAGCATCACGTTGACGGTGGCGTGCGAGGTCAGGCCGAGGGCGTAGAGGTCGGCGGTCGACGCGACGTCCCACGCGTCGACCGTCAGCCTGCCGTGCTCGGCGAGGGCGCGACGGACGGCCCGGTCGGTGGCCGGGTCGGCGATCGTCGCGGTGGTGCTGGAGGGGTTCGGGTCCTGTTCCATGACTGCAACCGTAAAGAGGAACGGCCCTCGGGAAACCGCCGTGCAGGTGCGGGAAACCGCACCCCTGTTCTGAGCGCCGGGTCAGCGCTCCGAGAGGGCCACCGCCGTCGCCACCGCGAGCCCCCGTTCGTGTGCCAACGAGACCGCGATCGGGCCGCACCCGATCGACTCCGCCAGGGCCGCGGCCGCTCCGGACAGCTCGACCGTGGGGGCGCCGCCGGCGTCGAGCACGACGGCGACGTCACGCAGCGGGATCGCCTGGTCCGGAGCCGGCCGGAGCAGTTTCACGACGGCTTCCTTGCCCGCGAACCGGGCAGCGAGGCGCTCCGGGTCGTCGCCGGTGTCGGTGCGCTCCCGCAGGGTGAACACCCGGTCCAGGTACCGCTCGCCGTGCGTCGTCACGGCGTCGACGACGTCCTCGACCGCTGCGAGGTCGGTGCCGGTGCGGATGGTCATCACGAGGAGCAGGCTACGCACCGGTTGTCCACAGTGCATGCCCTGACCGGCATGGGGCACGTCGGGGGTTCGTATGATCGTCGCCAGGGACCACCGAGGGGGAACGATGGCATCACCGTGGACGGGCATCATCGAGGACGCGCGGCACTACCCGTCGCCGCACAACTCGCAACCGATCGTCGTGCGCGTCGAGGACGACCGCACCGCGACCGTGTTCTACGACCTGCGACGGGGGTTGCCGGCGGAGTCGTTCGGCATCCCGTTCGGGCACGTCTGCGCCGGGGTGTTCCTGGCCGGGCTCGACGTGGTGGCACGGGCGCACGGGTACACCGTGCAGGAACGGCTCGACCACGCCGAGATGGACTTCGGTCGGCTCGGCGCTGGTGCCGAGGACCACCTGCACCGGCTGGGCACCGTGACGTTGCGTCCGCACGTGGTCACCGCCGACGACCGGGAGGCCCTGGCCGGCTTCCTCGCCCGGCGCACCTCACGCAGGCCCTACGACTCGACCCTGGTGGACGCCACCGCGATCGAGGCCGCAGCCGCCATCGCCTCGGCGGCCGGGCAACGCTTCCGCACCACCGACGACCGTGCCACCGTCGACGAGATCGTCCGCGTCAACCAGGAGACCCTGTTCGACGACCTGCAGCACGACGCCGTGCACGACGAGATCCTGCACTGGCTGCGGTTCTCGAAGCAGCAGGCAGCGGCCACCGGCGACGGACTGTCCGCCGAGACGATGCTCATGCCCGGCCCGGTGCTCCGGTTCGCCATGGAGCACCGCGGACTCTGGCAGGCACCGGGCATCGGCGGGGTCTTCCGCAGGGTGTACCTGTCCACCATGCGGGGCGTCCGACAGCTCGCCTGGCTCGAGGGACCGTTCAGCACCCCGGCCGAGTACGTCGAGGCAGGACGGGTCTTCATGCGCATCTGGCTCGAGTTCTCCGCACGCGGCATCGCCATGCACCCCTTCGGCACCGTGATCACCAACCCGCGGTCACACGCCGCGTTCGTCGAACGCGCGGGCGTCGACGAGTCCGACGGGCGGATGGCCTGGATGCTGTTCCGCTTCGGACACAGCGACCCACCACCCCTGGCACACCGCCGACCCGCAGCAGCGATGACCGTCGGGGGGACCCGGTGAAGCGCGCAGCGGTGTTCTCGGTGGTGTGGGTGGTCGAGACCTTCGTCGCACTGTTCATGCCCCGGGTCGGCACCCACAAGCTCCTGCTCACGCCGGGCATCGAGCCGCTCCGCTGGACCCTCGGACGCTGGCGCGCCTGGCGGACCGCGGAACGGGCTGCGAAGCGGGTCCCCGCGTACCGCGCGTTCCTGGCGGAGTCGGGACGGGCCTCCAGGCTCGACACCCGTGGCGGGATCGCCGCAGCGATCTCGGGACTGCCCGAGATGGACAAGGACTCCTACGTCAAGCGCTGGAGCATCCCCGAGCGCTGCATCGACGGACGCCTGCCCCGACGCGGCGTCGTCGTCGACGAGTCCAGCGGCTCGAGCGGCACCCCGACCAGCTGGGTGCGCGGCCCCGACGAACGCCAGGCCACCCGACAGCTCCTGCAGCTCGGGTTCTCCCGCACCGCGAAGGACCTGTCCAAGCAGCCGTTCGTGCTCAACGCCTTCTCGCTCGGGGCCTGGGCCACCGGGATGAACGTGACCGCCTCGCTCACCGAGTCCTCCATGATCAAGTCGATCGGCCCGGACCGCGACAAGATCGTCCAGACGATGCGCGAGTTCGGCACCGACTTCACCTACATCATCTGCAGCTACCCACCGTTCCTGAAGGCCCTGTTCGAGGACGACCGGCTCGACTGGAGCCAGTACACGATCGTCGCCGCGTTCGGGGGCGAGGGCATCAGCGAGAACATGCGCGCCCACATCGAGCAGTACGCGCAGGCCGTCCTCGGCTCCTACGGGGCGAGCGACCTCGAGATCAACCTCGGCATCGAGACACCGTTCAGCGTGCAGCTCCGCCGGGCGATCGCCGCCTCACCGGAACTCTCCGCCGCCCTGACCAAGCAGGGCGAGTACGGGGTGCTGCCGATGGTGTTCCAGTTCAACCCGTTCGGCTACCTGATCGAGACGAACGACTTCGGCGAACTCGTCGTGACCATCGCCCGCTCCGAGAACATCAGCCCCCGCATCCGGTACAACATCCACGACCGCGGACACGTGGTGCGGATGAAGGAACTGCGATCCGTACTGCGGGCGACGGGGCACGCGGCGCTCGCCGCCGAGGCCGAGCTCGACCTGCCGCTGCTGTTCCACTACGGCCGGTCCGACCTGTCCGTCGACTACAACGGGGCAGTCGTCGCACCGGACGTGGTGCGGGACGTCGTGTACGGCGACCCGGAGCTGCTCGAGGCCGTCGAGAACCACCGGCTGATCAGCTACGAGGACGACCACGGTGACCGGCAGCTGCACATCGCGTTCCAGCTCGCCTCGGGCGCGGGCGGGTTCGACGCGGATGCCGCCCGGGGCGCCGTGATCGCTGAGCTGCGGCGGTTGAACAAGGACTTCTCGAACGCGATCCGCACGGCGCCACCCGGCACGCTGCCGACGGTCGCGTTCTACCCGTACCGGACGGGGCCGTTCCGCGAGGACGGCAAGAAGCTCAAGAACGAGTACGTGTGGCAGCTGCCGGCCGGGTCGGTCGAGCAGTGGGGCCTCGACCTGTCGTGGGTCGCTGCGAGGGAGGCCTGAGCCGAGCCGGTTCCGGCGCTAGTCGTACTGCGGGGGCCAGTCGAAGGGGGCCGGCAGGTGCGGGACCTCGCCGACGGTGGTGACGACGAGGACGACCTGGCGCAGGTCCGTGAGCTCGATCGAGCGCGGGTTGCCGATCCGCCGGTGCCCGTCGACCCACACCGTCAGTTCGCCGCGCAGGCCACCGACGTGCTCCGGACCGAGCGAGACGCCCCACTCGTCGAAGAACTGCCCGAGCGTGAACGTCTGCTCCGTCGGGGACTCGACGTGCACGATGCCCGAGGTGTCGTGCGTGTGGATCTCCGCGGCGAACTTCCGGTCGTCGGAGTGCCCGATGTTCGCCGGGACGGTCACCGGTTCGTCGCCGTCCAGGATCGTCAGGTGCGTGTGCACGTGCTCGGCCAGCCGTTCGCCCCAGACGTTCCGGAGCCCGGCGGACTCGGCGCGGGCCGTCAGGTCGGTCGGCCGTGGCCAGGGTGGAGCGTCGCGGGTGGTGACCGCTCCGGGTGCGGCGCACCCGGACAGCAGCAGGAGTGCGGCCACCGCGACCGCGACGCTCCGCAGGTTCACCAGCGGTCGTGGACGCTCGCGCGGAACCACGTGTCGTACAGGTCGTGCACGGTGGCGTCGAGGCCCTCGATCGGCGGCAGGTCGCCCGCTGCGGCGTTCGAGCGCGCCTGCTCCGGGTTGCGCGCACCGGGGATCGCCGCGGTGACGCCGTCCTGCGCGAGGATCCACGCGAGCGCCGCCTGCGGGACCGAGACGGCGTCCGGCAGGGACGCCGCGAAGGTCTGCGCCGCGCGCACGCCGTCGTCGTAGTCGACGCCGCTGAAGGTCTCGCCCTGGTCGAAGGCCTCGCCGTGGCGGTTGTAGTTGCGGTGGTCGCCCTCGGCGAACGACGTGTCGGTCGTGTACTTGCCGGAGAGCAGCCCCGAGGCCAACGGGACGCGCGCCAGGATGCCGACCCCTGCCTCCCGGGCCGCCGGCAGCACGCGGTCGAGCGGCTTGAGACGGAACGCGTTGAGGATGATCTGGACGCTCGCGACGCCGGGCCGGGCGATCGCGGTGAGGGCCTGGTCGGCGGTCTCGACGCTGACGCCGTAGGCGGCGATGGAGCCGTCGGCGACCAGCGCGTCGAGGGCGTCGTAGACGGCGTCGTCCTCGTAGACCGGGGTCGGCGGGCAGTGCAGCTGCACGAGGTCGAGGGTGTCCTGCCCGAGGTTCTTCCGCGAGCGGTCCACCCACTCGCGGAAGTTCGCGGCGACGTAGTTCTCGGGGACCTGGTCGGCGCGCCGGCCCATCTTGGTGGTGATCGTCAGCGGCACGTCGGGGTTCGCGGCACGCCACGCGCCGATGAGCTGCTCGCTCCGGCCGTCGCCGTAGACGTCGGCGGTGTCGAACAGGGTGACGCCCGACTCGACGGAGGCGTCCATGACGGCGTTCGCGTCGGCTTCGGAGACGGGACCCCAGTCACCGCCGAACTGCCAGGTGCCGAGGCCGATGGGGGAGACGGAGCGGCCGGTGCGGCCGAGGGTGCGACTCTGCATGGGTCCGAGCGTAGTCAGAGGCGCACGGGCGGGGTTCAGCCGAGCGGGGTTCAGCCGATCGTGGAGACGCCGCGGCGCAGGAGCGCTCGCGCCGCCCGGGCGCGGGGGATGACCCACACGGCTGCCCACAGGGCCATCGCGCTCCAGAGCAGGATGAGCATCGTCGTGATGAGCGTGCCGTGCTGGTCGCGCATCGACCAGGTCATCGCGATCCACAGCACGCCGAGGACGACCTTGCCCCAGCCGGCGCCCTCGCGGTCGGCTTGGGCCTGGACGAGCGGGATCCACTGATCCGCCGGCACACCCGCGGGCACCTGGCCGTCGGCGATCCACTCGCGGACGACGATCGACCGTTCGTAGCCGCCTTCCGCGCGCCAGGCGCGGCGCTGCAGGACGACGGCGATCGCGGCACCAGCCACGGCGGTCGGGATGCCGGCCGAGACCAGGACGGTGGTGGTCGCTTCGGTCCACGAGGACAGGACCAGCATGACCAGGACGACGGCGAAGGCCGCGCCCGTCACACCGGCACCGAGCAGGCGGAGCCGCCCGGCTTCGTCGAGGACACCGACTCCGACACCGTTCACGGGGGAGAGCGTACCTGCGGTGATCGAGGGCCGGGGGCGTTCGTCAGCCCAGTGCCAGCAACCAGCACATGCCGGCGGCGGCGAAGGCCATCGCCCAGCTCACCAGGCTGCCGATCAGGAAGTACTCGGCCTGGTACCCGGTCGTCTCGCGGCGGATCTCGGGGAACCGGACGATCCCCTTCGCGGCGATCAGCGCGGCGACGACGGGGAAGGCGCCGGCCAACGAGAACCCGGCGAGCAGCAGGCGCTCGATCGGGCCGATCATGCGTCCGCCCTTGAGGGTGACCGTGCCGTCCGTTTCGGCGTCTGCATTTGCGTCTGCGGTCCCGTCGGTGGCGCGCGCCCGGGCGGTGCGGCGCCGGTCGAAGCGCTTCCGGCGGGCCGGCTCGGCCGCCACTGCACCGGGCCGTGCGTCGGGCGACAGTCCCGGTGGCAGCGCCTGGGCGACGACCACGTTGGCCGAGTCGACCAGGAACAGTGCGGACCCGATGCCGGCGACGAGCGCCGCGAGCGGCACCGCTCCGACGAACGCCGTGCCGGCGTCACGGTGCCAGTCGACCACGAAGCCGGAGGCTTCGGCAGCCGGCGCCCAGAGCAGCAGCACGGCGACGGCGACCGCGAGCAGGACGGCCGGCCAGGACCCCGAGCGACGGAGCCAGGGGAGTGCCCGATCGCGACCGCCGGGTGCGCCAGCGGACCGCACCGGGATCGTGGTCGCGACCCACAGGGCTGCGAGGACGACCGCGACCAGCACCGACCAGACTGCGAGACCGAGGCCGAGGACCGTCACGGTCGTCACTGCGGCCCAGAGCAGGACGATCACCGTGCTGGTCAGCACGCGCCGTGGTGCCGCGTCGGTCCCGGTCCGCGCGCGGACGACGTCGGCGAGCCCGACGAGGGTCAGGAGGACTCCGGCGAGCATCAGCGGCCCCCGTCCCCGAGGACACGCAGGCCCTCGACCAGGGCGGCGACGCCCGACTTCTGCACGGACTGGGACACCGCCGACGGGGTGATCCCCTCGTCCGCGGCGATCTGTGCCTGCGTCCGGCCCTGCACCAGACCGAGTGCGATCCGGCGGGCACGGGGTGCGAGTCGCGAGACGACGTGGTCGCGGCTGAGGAAGTAGGCGTTCACGAGTCGCTCCGTCGTTCCGTGGCGGTCGTCGGCGTCGTGGTACCAGGACCGCAGGAACGCGGTCCGGCCGTCCTCGCGCCGGTGGGTCTCGTTGATGGCGTCCCGCGCCGACCACCAGCCCGGGCCGTCCTGCAGCGGTCCGGCGCCGCCGGTGCCGATCGTCCGGACCTGCCCACGGCCGATGCCGAGGCGGATCTGCACGGTCGGGGGGAGTGCGAGGGTCGCGGCCGTCGTGGCCAGCAGCGCGTCGGTGAGCGTGGCGTAGATGACCTGGAACTCGTCGCCGACGGTGGCGCGCAGGGGATCGAGTGCGGTGATGTCCGCGGTACTGTCGAAGGCGTGCTCGACGTCCTGCTGGGCTGCGGGGCGGTCCTCGAGCGTGCGGGAGTCGACCAGGTCGACGATCACGGCGATCACGGGCTCGGACTGCATGGGTTAAGCGTAGAGCTTCATATCGTCGAAAGTAAGCCTGGGGCTAAACCATTCGCGTCGGCCACTCCCGCCGCTGCGCGGAACGCGGCTGAAATGTCATCTTCTGGACGTCTGGCGTCGAACCTGACAGCATGGGCGGACGCTGTCGGAGGGGGACGAGCAGATGGATGGTGCACGACCGGGGACGGGTGTCACAGGCGCGGGACCGACCGAGACCGCGGTGCGGCGGCAGTACGGTCCGCCACCCGTGCCGTCGATTGCGTGGAGCGGGGGCCGCGCGGTGCTCGCCTTCGTCGTGCCGTTCGCTGCCGGGCTGCTGCTGGCCGGGGTGGTGCTGCTGCTCGGCGTCCCTGGTGGTCGAGTCGCCCTGGTGAACGGTGCGTTCGTGGCGCTCGACGGGACCGGGGTGCCTGCGGCCCTGCTCGCCGTGGGCACGGTCATCGCGACGCTCGGGCTCGGTTTCGGCGTGACCGCAACCACCGTGGTCATGCTCGCAGCCGCGGACGATGCGGTGGCGCGGGGGCTCGACGCGTGGCGGTGGTCGGTGCACCACTGGCGGCTCGTCGTCGAGGCCGCTCTCGTCGCCTTGGTGGCAGTGGCGGCGGGGACTGCCACCACTCTGTCGTGGCTGGCAGGTGGGTGGGGCACCGTCGTGATCGTCGTGCTGCTGGTGGTCGGAGCCGTCATCGTGGCGCCGCTGCTGCTCGGTTGGGCGTTGCTCGTGGCCGGTGTGCCCCGTCGTGCGGCGTTCCGTCGCGCCTGGGGGGCTGGTCGGGTCATCGTCCGTGGTGGGCTCGAGGCGACGGCGACGCCGCGCCGTGCGCTCGTCGGGGGCGCGACGATGATGACGGTGCTCGGCGTCGGCGTCCTGCTGCTGCTGCGCCTGTTGCCGCCCTCCGCGCTCCGGAGCAGCGTCGTCGTTGCCTGGTGCTGCGTCGCCGCGACCGCTCTGGTGCTGGTCATCGTCGCGATCGCGGTGCGTGGGGCCGCAACACGGAACGAAGACGGTCGGCTTCGGTCACCGCTGGCGGTCGACCCGGTCGACACGATGGCCCGGGGACGACGGGCGCGCCCTGGACTCGTCGGAGCGGGCGTGGTGCTCGTCCCGGCGGTGGTGTTCGCGGTGATCGTCTCGAGCAATCCGCTCGGCGTCGTGCAGTACGACGCCGCCCCTGCCGACGCACGCGGCCTGCTCGGCGGCGACCTCGCGGACGTCGGAGGCCGGACGGCGGTCGTGAGCACGCCGTCGACACTGCCCAGCCGTCTGCGGATGTGTGGGCATGCGTCGTGCGACACCCCCATGGAGATGCCCGGCCTGACCGGCGGCTCCGCGATCGGGAGCGCCGGCGACGGCGGGCTGCTCACTGCCCATTGGAAGGTGCGGTTCGAGGACGAGGTCGCGCAGCAGTACGAGCTCGAAGTCGTGCACTCACGCGCGGACCAACTCGATGTTGCACCGAAGTCGGACGATGCCGCCTGGCCCGCGGGGAGACGGGCGGAGCAGCGTGACTCCGCCGACGAGGCGCCGGCCGTCGATCGCCCGGAAGGGCGCCGCACCACGGTCGCCGCCGTCGACATCGTGGAGACCGATCAGGGGCGCGTCGGCTACTGGATGACCGACGTGGCAGTCGCGAGTTCCGGCGACCGGCCGGTGGTGGTCGGGATCGCCCGCGGCGGTGAACCGGAAGGACGCTCGCACCTGGTCGCCGTGTTCTGCGAGGACGTGTCCTGCGTCGAACACACGGTTCGGCAGGTGGCGCTGCCGTGGATCCCGCCGCTGGACCACCAGGGTGTGGACGTCGCCGTCGCGCCGGACGGCACCGCGGTGGTCTCGCTGGTGTCGGAGACCGACGCTCGTTCGCCGACCTTCACCGCCCTTCGGCTCGTGTCGTTCAGCCCGGACGGCGGCCAGCCCGTCGTCCGCGACCTGTCGCACGCGATCCCGCCGGGGGAGCCGGTCCGGGCGTGGGACGAGGCGTACGACGCACGGGTGGCGATCGGCGGCGACGGGAACCCGGTCGTGCTCGCGCGGTCGAACGGTGTCTCGACCCAACGGCTGACGTTCTGCGCGGATGCGTCGTGCTCGTCTTCGTCACACACGGACATCACGCCGAACGGGCCGACGAACCTGCTTCCGGCGTTCGTCATCGACCGATCGGGGCGGCCACTCGTCGCGGTCCGTGACGAGGAACGGGGCACTCTGGGACTGCTCTCGTGCCGTGACGCACGGTGCACCAGTTCCGAGCAGACGACGATCGCCCGGTTCCCGCCGGTGCAGGACGAACGTTCGAGCACCAGCACGCTGGCGATCGGCCTCAGCGCCGACGACACCCCGATCGTGCTGTCCGGGGGCGTTCCGGAGGACCGGGACGAGGACGCGAAGGGACTCGTGATCCGCTGCGACCGACCCCGGTGCGGGGTGTCGTGACGTGCCTGCTCGGTTCGACGACGATCGAGCGCTGACGCCCTAGGATCGTGGTGAGGGCCTTTAGCTCAGCTGGTAGAGCGCCACGTTTACACCGTGGATGTCGTCGGTTCGATCCCGGCAGGGCCCACCGTCGAGTGGTCAGATCGGTCCGTGCTGCGGCTGTGTCACGAGGTCCGTGATCCGGCTCGAGACCGTGGTGCAGCAACGTCCGCTACCGAGACGTTGGCGGCTTCGGGGGGTCGGAACTCATATGCTCCGCCCATGGGGATGAACAAGGACCAGCAGCTCGCGGCGATCGTCGGCGGTCTGGTTGCAGTGTTCGCCGGCGTCGGTGTGATCGTCGCCTCGGCAACGGGGCTCCTCAGCTCGTAGGCGATCGCCGCCGCACCCACCGCGCCGCCGACCGGATCGCCGCTGTCCCGTTCTCTGCCTCGGTAGGACGTCCGGTCCCCGACCGCGCTCCCGCAGCGGACGGTTGGCGTTCCGACGTCCTGGCCCTCGCACTGGGGACCCACGCCCGCCCACCCTCCTGCTCCACGAGTCCGAAACATCCTCACGCAATTGATTCGAGGACTGGACCCGTATGCCGATGACGACACTGCAGCAGGCCTCGTCCGCTCCGACCGGGGTGATCGATGCTCCGGTCCGGCGACGGAACCCAGTGAGGGAGCAGCACACTTTCGCTCCGCCGGCGGCGCCAGCGCGAGTGGCTCCTGGCGCCGTGGACGATCGCGCGTTCGCGATGATCGTCGGGCGGAACGCTGCTCTGCTCCGAACGATCGCCGTGCGGATCCTCCGCGGGTCCAGCGAAGCCGACGACGTCGTGCAGGAGACCTTCATCGCCGCGTGGACCCATCTCGAAGAGCTGCGCGACGCTGACGCGGTCACGGGGTGGCTCGTGACCACGGTCCGACGCCGGAGCTTCGATCGGCTCCGGAGCGCTGCGACGCGGTACCGGACGCAACTCGATGAGACGGCTCCTGTGTCCACCGACAACGCCCCGGGGGCCGTTGCGGAGCGAGCATCGCTGGTCGCAGCGGCACAGCTGGTCATCGACGACATGGCGCCGATGCAGCGACGGTGTTGGGAGTTGCGCCATCTCGAGCGTCGGTCCTACGCCGAGATCGCCGAGGCGCTGGGTCTGCCGCACTCGACCGTGCGTGGTCACATCGCGCGTGCTCGAGCGGTGGTCGATCGTTCTCTCGCCAGCTGGCGGTGAGGCCGCGAGGGCGATCCATCAGGGGCTCCGGCCTGGCAGGGGTTTCACCGGCTCTCGTGCGGCGGAGACGTGCGCTCTCGGGAGTCGTCGGCGGCCAGGATCGAGGCCGTCGCCGCAGGCCACAGCGCATCCAGCCGCGGCCCCCATGGTTTTGCCATCACCCCACTCTGGCGAAGCGCTATCACCTCCGACAGGGAGACCCAACGCCAATCCATCACCTCGGCAGGATCCGCTCGCACCGCTGAACCACTCGGCTCCTGCACGACGAAGAGGTCCACGAGCGCCGTGTCCTCGGTGAAGCGGCCGACGCGGCGCAGAGCCTCGGGCTCGACGGTGACGTTGGTCTCCTCGAGCAGCTCTCGGCACGCAGCTGCAGGACCAGTCTCGCCAGCGAACGCGCTCCCACCGGGGAACTCCCACCCGAAGGCGAACTCCTTCGTCGGAGCCCGCTGCGTGAGCAGGACGGTTCCGTCGGCTCGGTGGACGCACACCGTGACCACCAGATGGAACGCCCCACCCGGCCAACCCGCGTCACCGCGCCGGAACGTCCCACCCGTCGGCACCCCGGCCGCGTCAACAAGATCCCACCACTCGTCCACACCGCCAGCGTAGGAGCCGGCACGCGGAACCTCGAGACGCGGTGTCCGGCAGCGGATCGCTACCGGCCGCCGGAACGACGCGCTGCTCGGGCTCGCCGTCGCTCATTCACGCCGTGCACGCCACTCGGCGTCCTGCTGATCCTGCAGTGGGCTCCGGCCTGTGCTTCCGCGAGCGGCGAGGAAGACGAGCACGACGACGACAACCTCCGGTCAGCCGCGGTCTCGCGCCATCCCGGCCTCGGTGTTGCGGGCGCCGACGACGACACCGTGCGGTGCGGCCGCCTCGATGCGATCCAGGTCGCCGGCGGTGAGCACCACGTCGGCGGCGGCGACGTTCTCCTCGACACGCGATGCCCTCGTGGTGCCGGGGATCGGCACGGTACCGGCCTGGATCAGCCACGCGAGGGCGAGCTGCGCCGTGGTGACGCCCTTCTCGTCTGCGATGACCTTGAGCGCGTCGACGATGCGGAGGTTCGCGTCGATGGCTTCGTCGGAGAACCGGGGGAGGTTCCGTCGGGCGTCGCCGGCGGGGAGGCCGTCCTTCCGGGTGATGTTGCCGGACAGGAACCCCCGACCGAGCGGCGAGAAGGGCACGAACCCGATGCCGAGCTCCCTGGCGGTGTCGAGGACGCCGTTGTGTTCGGCGTCACGCTCGAACAGGCTGTACTCCGACTGGATCGCGGTGATCGGGAACGTCGCGTGCGCACGGCGGAGGGTCTCGGCGGAGGTCTCCGAGACGCCGATGGCACGGGCCTTGCCCGCGGCGACCGCTTCACCCATCGCGCCGATGGTCTCCTCGATCGGCACGTTCGGGTCGGCGCGGTGCAAGTACCAGAGGTCGACGTGGTCGGTGCCGAGGTGGCTGAGGGAGCGGTCGATCGCGCGTCGTGCGTGCTCCGGGGACCCGTCGAGTCCGATCGGGGTGCCGTCGTCGGCGAAGTCGGTGGCGAACTTCGAGGCGACGACCACGCGGCCCCGGTCGGCGCCGAGGGCCCGGCCGAGCAGCTCCTCGTTCGCGAACGGCCCGTACGCCTCTGCCGTGTCGAACAGGGTGATCCCCGTGTCGAGTGCGCGGCGGATGGTCTCGACGGACCCGGCTTCGGTGGCACCACCGTAGAAGGCGCTCATCCCCATGCACCCGAGCCCGAGTGCGGACGTGACGAGGCCTTGCGAGCCGAGGGGGAGTTGCTGCACGGGAGTTCTCCGTTCTTCTCCGGGGAGGACCCGGGCGAGGACGACGATCCACCCTGGTGCGCACACCATGTCAAGTGCGAGACTGCGCCCTGTGCTGCTTCCCGAGGTCCACGTCGTCGAACCGGTGACGATCGGCGTCGCGGCGGACGTGCTGGGCATCACCATCGACACGATCCGCTACTACGAGAAGGAAGGCATCGCGCCCGCGCCCGACCGTGGTCCGGATGGCTGGCGGCGGTACGACACGGCGGCGCTGCGCTGGCTCGCCGGGACGGTGATGCTCCGCGGTACGGGGATGAACGTGCAGGAGATGCGTGAGTACGCGGCCGCGTACCGAGCCGGTGCCGATGACGCCGAACGACTCGCGCTCCTCGAGCGCCACCACGCGGTCGTGCTGGAGCGACAGGGGGAACTGCTCCGTCACCTGGCCGCGTTGGAACGGAAGATCGACGCCTACCGCCAGTCGATCACCGACGGGAACGTGCGACCGTCGGGCGGATCGGCTGCCTGAAGACCTCGTCCGGTCGCCGGGCCTCCGGCCCAGGCCGAGCAGCGGGCCGCAGGCCGCGGAGCAGGAGTCGGCGTGCCGGAACCTCGACCGCGTCGTGCAGGACGGTCGCGACGGCCATCGCGACCACCAACGCGAGCAGGGCCAGGAGTGCGCTGGTGACGGCTCCGGCGGCCGCGCCCCGGGGTCGGAAGGCCAGCACGGCGTCGATCGTCAGGAGATGGACGAGGTAGAACGCGAACGACCTGGTCCCCAGTCGCACCAGCAGTGGAGACGACAGACCGGTGGAGCGTCCTTCGGCGTCCGCCCTGGCGAGCGCGGGCAGCAGCAGGGAGAACCCCACGACCGTGCAACCGCTCAGTGCGAACCCCGAGCTGGGGTGCAGGTCTGCGGAGAGGAGTCCTGCGACCGTCAGCAGGACGGGGACCGCGAGTCGTGGTCCACGCCAGGCGCCGGAGCGCACCAGGGCAGCGGCCAGGACGCCGAGCAGGAACTCCGGGAACCGTGCCGGTGGCCAGCTCGCCGGGACGGGAGAACCGGGCAGATGCGGCACGAGCACCGGTGCGACCAGGACGAGGACGGCTGCGAGCACGGCGAGGGCCGCGAGCACGGCAGGGTGAGCGCGTCGGAGCAGCCGGATGAGGAACGGGAACGTCAGGTAGAAGAACGCTTCGCAGGCCAGGGACCACGACACCGGGTTCCCGGCTTGCCACCACGGGGCGTGCCAGGCGTTGACGAGCAGGACGTTCGCCACGAGGGCTGCCGGCGACGTCGTCCGGATGCTCGGCATCAGTGTCGCTCCCACGACGATCGCGGCGAGGACGGCGACCAGGTGCAGCGGCCAGATCCGCGCGGCACGGCGGTACCAGAAGTGCAGTGCTGCTCGCAGCGGTCCTGCGCGCTCCCCGTCGGTGCGGTCCGACCAGGCCAGCACGAAGCCGGAGAGCATGAAGAACAGCGAGACGCCGGTGTCGCCGCTGCCGACCACGGCGCTCAGGGTGCTCTGCGCGTTCCCGTCGAAGTACCCGAGGTTCCGCACGTGGTAGGCGAAGACCCCGAACGCCGCGACCCAGCGCAGGCCGGTCAACGACGGCAGGACAGGGTTCTCGAGCGCGGGGTCGGTTCTGGACATGCCCTCATCGGAACAGTCGGCACGTCAGCCGAGCGTCTGGTCGAGCGCATACGCTCCGCATACATCCGATCTGCTGTGCTGACCGGGTCCGGATCGGCCGGGGCAGCGAGGAGCGACGTGCGGGTACTGGTGGTGGAGGACGAGCCGTTCCTGGCGGAGGCGATCCGCGCGGGCTTGCGGCTCGAAGCGATCGCCGCCGACACGGTGGGCGACGGCTTCGCCGCGCTCGATCAGCTGGCCGTCCACGCGTACGACGTGGTCGTGCTCGACCGGGACATCCCCGGTCTGCACGGCGACGAGGTCTGTGCCCGGATCGTTGCTGATCCGGAAGCGCCGAGCGTCCTCATGTTGACCGCGTCGACGACACTCGCGGAGCGGGTCCACGGTCTCCAGCTCGGGGCCGACGACTACCTGGGCAAGCCCTTCGACTTCGAGGAGCTCGTGGCACGGCTCCGCGCGCTCAACCGGCGAGCACGTCGCGCGGTCGCGCCGGTCCTCGAGACGGCTGGCCTCCGGCTCGACCCCTTCCGACGTGAGGCCTACCGCGACGGACGCTACCTGCGCCTGGGGCGGAAGGAGTTCGCGGTCCTCGAGGTCCTGCTGCGTGCGGACGGTGGCGTCGTGAGTGCCGAGCAGCTGCTCGAGCAGGTGTGGGACGAGCACGCTGACCCGTTCACCAACGCGGTCCGGCTGACCATCTCGACCCTGCGGAAGAAGCTCGGCAGTCCCGACGCCATCCGGACGCTGCCCGGTGTCGGGTACGCGATCGCACAGGGTCCTGTCCGCGATCGTCCCGAAGCATGAGGATCCCTGCAGTACACCGCCTGTCGATCCGGGCGCGGCTCACCCTGACCTACACGGCCCTGATCCTGCTCACCGGCGCCGTCATGCTCGCGGTCGTCTTCGCAGTCCTCGCCATCGTCCCCGGCTACGCGTTCACGGCAGGCCCGTTCCCCTACGGGTCGACGCACGACGTGTACGAGATCAACGGCCGTGACGACGTCCTCCGCCTCTTCGTCATCGTCTCGGTCCCGGCGCTGCTCATGGTCGGGGGCATCGGTGGTGTCGTCAGCTGGCTCGTCGCGGGCAGACTCCTCCGCCCGCTCCGCGACATCATCACGACCGCCGACCGGCTCGGTGCCGGGACGCTGGACGCCCGGGTGGACGTCTCTGGTCCACCGGACGAGATCCGCGACGTCGGTGCGACGCTGAACCGGATGCTCGACCGTCTGGAGACCGCCTTCGTCAGCCGGTCGCGGTTCGCGGCGAACGCCTCGCACGAACTCCGGACGCCGCTCGCCACGATGAAGACGATGCTCCAGGTCGCCCTCCGCACGCCCGACGGGCCGGACCGGACGCAGACCCTCGAACGACTGCTCGTCACCACGGACCAGATGATCCGCATGACGACGGCGCTCCTCGACCTGGCACGGGGGGACGAACCCATCGACGCGCGCCCGGTGTCGCTCCGCGACGAGGTCGCAGCCGCGCTGCTGGCAGTGGACGCGGAACGCCTCGCCCGGCGGATCGTCGTGTCGGTCCAACTCGACGACGTCGTCGTGCTGGGCAACCGACCGCTGCTCGGGCAACTCGTCGGCAACCTGATCCGCAACGCCGTGGTCCACAACGTCTCCGGCGGGAGCCTGCGGGTGGTGCTCGACGATCGGTCGTCCGAGCTCCGGGTCGAGAACGACGGCGAGGTGATCCCGGCCGACGAGGCGCACGAGCTGACGGAGCCGTTCCGCCGCCGCCACCGCACGCGGACGAACGGGAGCGGGCACGGACTCGGCCTGCCGCTCGTGGCGATGATCGCGACGGTGCACGGTGCGGAGCTGACCCTGACGCCGCGCGCTGCCGGCGGGTTGACCGCTTCGGCCCGCTTCCCGGAACGGCAGCCACCAGATCCGGAAGGATCCAACCGATCGTCGCCCCGGGTCCTCGGCGATCACCCTGGCGTCCGGTAGCGTCAGCGCAATGACCGAGATGCAGCGACGCAGTCTGCTGGAACGGCTGATCGGCAAGCCCCTGCCGTGGCTCGCCTGGGTGTGGGCGGTCATCGCGCTGGTCTGGCTCGTCCTGGCCGTCGTCGAACCGTCCCGGTTCCACATGCAGATGGCGGTCCTCTGGATCATCCTCGCCGCCGTGCAGATCGGCTCGGTGTCCTACGCCCGCGCGCAGGCGCGGAAGCGTGCTCGGAACGCAGGCGACGACTCGTAGCCGGCCCGACGCAGGCGCCCAGAGCACGTGCGCGCCCGGAGCACGCCCACGCCCGCCCAGTGCATGAGCGTGCGCAGAGCTCGGCGAGATGCCTGTGCGCTGCGTGAGAGCATGCGGTCGTGACAGACGAACCCCTGCTCGAGATCCGGTCGGCGTCCGAGACCGACGCGGCGTCCGTCGCTGCGGTCGTCGTCCGTGCGTACGCCAACGAACAGGGTTGGGTCAGCGACGCCGAGCTGGTCACCGGGGAGCGGACGAGCCCGGACCAGGTGCGTGCGATGATCCGTGCCCCGCGGTCGGTGGTGCTCGTCGCGGTCCACGACGCCACCATCGTCGCGACGTGTCACCTGCGGGCCTCCGACCGGGCGACGGCGCACCTCGGCATGCTCGCTGTGGACCCGGCGTGGCAGTCCCGAGGCATCTCCCGGCGGCTCCGGACCGCGGCGATCGCGTACGCCGAGGAAGTCATGGCGTGCGAGTCCGTCGAGCTCGAGGTGCTCAGCGTGCACGAGGGACTGCGACGCGTGTACGAGCGAAGCGGGTTCATCGCGACGGGGGAGACCCGACCGTTCCCGGCACACGTCGCTCGCGTCGCGGGGCTGCACTTCGTCGTGCTCCGGAGATCGCTCGGCGCGTCTGGACAGACCCCGGACGTGTGACCCGAGCGGCGCGCCGCCGCCGGGACCCGTAGGCTCCAGGCGGACCCACCGGTGCACTGGGCGCACGGCGGGATCCGAGGGGGAACCACATGTCCATCACATCCAGGATCACCACCGCGGGGACGGCGACCGTGATCGTCGTGCTCGCGCTCTCCGGCTGCGCCGGGACCGGCACCACGGCACCGGGGACGGAGCGGGCGGCAACGCAGTCGTCAACACCGACACAAGCGCCGACCCAGGCACCGACGGAGACGCCGACCGCGCCGGCCACCGTCGACTCGGCAACGAAGGACCTCACGTTCGAGGACGGCGACGCGCTCTCGGCGAGCACGCTGCCCGCGTTCGGGCTCCAGGTCTCGGCACTCGACGGCTGGGAGCAGACCGGCGAGGACCCGACCACCGGGTCGCGGGAGTACACGAACGCCGACGGCTCCGTGGCGACGATCACGCAGCAGCGGCTCACCGACCTCGACCCGACGATCGGGGACCGTGCCGCCACCGAGCAGCTGTTCACGGCGGCGGGGCTGCCGGCCGACCGACTCGAGGAGCAGCTGCTGCCGACGATCACCGGCGGCACCGCGCAGTTCCTGTCGATCGCCGGGCACAACACGGACGGGTCGTGGTCGGCGACGGTCGCGCGCGCCTTCGCGAAGCCCGGGGCCGCGCTCATCGTGAAGGTCCGGACGACCTCGCAGGATGCGCTCCGTCCCGACCTGCACGAGATCCTGGTCAACGCGAAGGTGGTCGTCGCCTAGCGAGTCGAGCCGGTGCGTCGGGGCGCCGCGACGGGCGCCCCGACGGGTCCCTATGCTGAGTCCTCGTGCGCCGCTCCGTCCGTCTCCTGACCGTCCTCGTGATCGTCGCCCTGTTCGCCGTCGGGGTCCTGGCAGCGGTGGTCTTCATCCAGCGGGTGCTGGCGGATCCGGCAAGCGACGTCGCCTGGGTCGGCATCGTCCGGGCGATGGGGTTCATCGTCATCGGGGTCATGCTGACACTGCTCGGACGGCGAGGGCTGCCCGCGGCCGTCGACGCGATCAACCTGCTCGCCGACGCCGGTCCGGTGCGGCCGCTCACGGTCGTGGTGTGGGTCGTCCTCGGCGCCACCATCTACTCGATCCTGCGCGGCTGGACGGTGAACGTCCCCGTCGCGGCCGTCGTCGGTGCGATCGTGGTGGCGTTGCCGTTCGTCGAACGCCTCCTGGACGCGGCGCTGGCCCGGCAGGCTGCGCGAGCCGGCGCCGACGCCGACGCCGACGCCGCGACGCCGGTCACACCGGTGGCACCCGCCGGGACCGCCGCCGACGCGTGAGACGGCAAGCGAGACGGCAAGCGAGACGGCACGCGGGACGGACGTGAGACGGTCACGAGACGGGACGGGAGGCCCGGTGCCAGCTGGCACCGGGCCTCCCGTCCGTCGTCGACGCGGCCTGACCGCCCCTGCCGACCCACGCGGGTCGGCCCGCCTCAGCGCTCCGCGCGCCCGGCGAAGCGGTACCGGAACCCGGGCACACCGTCCGCGGTCACGACCACGTCGTAGTACCCCCACTCGTCGAGCGGCCAGTGCATCGTCTTGTGCCCGGAGCCACGGACGTGCGCGGTCTCGCGGTGCTCCACGAAGTCGTTGGCCACGAGCACGAAGCGGAGCTCGGCCCGGCCGGTGTTCTCGAGCAGGAGCTGCAGGGTGCGCCGACCGCGGGTGTCCCGGACGACGGAGACGTGTGGGACGCCACCGGTCGCCCGACCACCGACCGTGACGGTCCCGGCGAAGCGCCGCAGGAACCGGTCGGGCCCGTAGACGCTGACGTCGTACGCGCCGTCGGTCGTCGTGGTGTCCCATGCCCAGTCGGCGGTGGCTCCCACCGGGACGGTCTTCGGGTGGGCGGCGAACGGCATCGCGGTGTTCGGGTACACCAGGAAGTTGACCCCCTGGCGACCGTCGTTCGCGAGCGTCACGGTGACCCGGCCGGTGCTCCGGTCGACGGTCGCGTCGGCGTGCTGCCGGTAGGGCAGGCTCCGGCGGCGGACGGTGCCGAGCTCCTGGACGGGCACGGTCTGCGCGCCGATCGCGGGTTCCTCGATGGGCGGCTTCGCCTGGTCGGCGTCGGCGGCAGCGACCAGCGCGCGGGTCTGCTCGATGCCGGGGACGACGTCGGCGCCGGGGAGGCTCGCGTCGGGGGCGCTGAAGTCGAAGCAGCTCGTCAGGTCCCCGGAGACGGTCCGCCGCCAGTCGGAGATGTTCGGCTCGCGGACACCCGTGACGTGTTCGAGGAACTGGATCACGGACGTGTGGTCCGCCACCTGCGAGTTGACCCACCCGCCACGGCTCCACGGGGACACCACTGTCATCGGCACGCGGGCGCCCATGCCGATGGGCAGGCCGTCGACGTACTCGTCGGGGGTGCCGGGCTCGGCGAACGGGGGGACGACGTGGTCGAAGTACCCGTCGTTCTCGTCGTAGTTGACGAGCAGGACGGTCGAGGCCCAGGTGTCCGGGTTGCTGAACAGCGCCTGCACCACGGCGTTCGTGTAGTGGGCGCCGTAGTCCGGACTGGCCGCCGGGTGCTCGCTCCACCCGTAGGGGGCGACGACGTACGACACGGTGGGCAGGCTGTTGGTCGCGCAGTCCTGCCCGAACTGGCTGAGCAGGTGGGTGACGTCGAGGCCCTTGCCGGAATTCGGCTTCCACCCGTCGTGCAGCCCGGCACGCGCGGCGAGCTCCTGCTGGGCGGGGTCGGAGGACGCGAGCGCGCGGTGGTACTGCTCGAACAGCCAGAGCGGGTTGTCGCCGTAGTCGCCGACGTACGGGTCGGCGGAGCTGTCGCCGACCTCGTCGTTGGCGTAGGTCTTCCAGGTGACCCCGGCCGCCTGCAGCCGTTCGGCGTAGGTGGTCCAGGCGAACACCGGCTCGTAGTCCGCCGGGTTGTCGGTCGCCGGTCCGCCCTGGGCACCGCGGGGGTCGATGGTGCCGGACCACTGGTACAGGCGGTTCGGCGTCGTTGGCCCGTTGAGCGAGCAGTGGTAGTCGTCACAGACCGTGAAGGCCCCGGCGAGTGCGCGCTGGTAGGGGATGTCCTCGCTCGTGAAGTAGCCCATCGTCTGGGCGCTCTTCGCATCGACCCACCGGTTCCAGGCCCCGCCGTTCCACGCGGTGTGCCCACCGCCCCAGGAGTGGTCGAGGCCGTCGGCGTTCTGCGCGTTGAACCGGGTGGTGTCGAGCCGGAACGGCAGCATCGCGCCTCCGTCGGTGCGGGCCGCCGCCGGCTGGTGGAAGACGTCGTGTCCGGTCGGCAGCTCGAGCGCCTGCTTGTCCGAGAACCCGCGGACCCCGGGCATCGTGCCGTAGTAGTGGTCGAACGACCGGTTCTCCTGCATGAGCACGACGACGTGCTTCACGTCGGCGATCGTGCCGGTGGGGACGGCACGAGCGGTCGCGGCGCTGGCACGGTCGGCCGCGCCCGGTCCGAACGCGGACCCTGCGGCGACGCCGGCCATGATCGCTGCTGCGCCGCCGACCAGGACCGTCCGGCGGCTCAGGCCGGGGCGGACCGCTGCGGTGTACGCCGCGTCCGGGGTCAGCGGTGGTGCGGCGTCCAGGCTGACGTCGGGTGCGCCGTGTTCGGGCTTCCTCGTGCTCATCGCGGGCCTTCCAGGTCGGTGGGAGTGCGGGCGCTGCGGGGGAGGAGCGCCCGTCAGCATGACAACGAGGTGCGCTGAACCGTGCCTTGCCCGGCCGTGGCGGCGGGGTGAACGCGTCCGGTGGAGTCGGGATCGACCTGTCCAGGTGTGCCGCGGCGCAGCCCTGTCGTTCCGGTGTCGATCCCGCGAAGACTCCGACGCACCTGGACAGCTCGTCCCGTGGCGGGGGAGGATCACCGGGTGCGACCACTGTTCCGGGACATCGCCGAGGACCTCGCCGACCGGGTGCTCCGCGGTGAGTTCGACGCCACGGGTGTCCTGCCGGCCGAGCACGACCTGGCGGCCGACTACGCCGTCGCGCGCGGCACCGTGCGGAACGCGCTCGAGCTGCTCCGCGACCGGCAGGTCCTGACGGCACGTGCCGGCTCCCGCTGGCGCGTCCGCACCACGACGCTCGGCCACGACGCCGGTGCGCTCGAGTCCTTCGGTCAGCTGGCCAGGGCCCGGGGGCACGAGCCCGGCGGGCGGGTCGTGGCGGTCGAGGAACGGCCGGCCACCGTGCGCGAGCGGCGCCTGTTCCGCGCCGCGCACGACGAGCCCGTCCTGCACGTCGTGCGGGTGCGCTCCCTCGACGGTGTGGACGTCATGCTCGAGCGCACCGCCTACGCGCCGTGGGTCGCCGCCGTCATCCGGACGATCCCGGGCGGGCAGACGTCGGTGTCGGCGACCCTGGAGGACCGGTTCGGCATCCGGGTCGGTGCCGCCGTCACCACCGTGGACGCGCTGCTGGCGGACGTCGCCGACGCCGCGCTCCTCGGGATCGCCCCGGGCGCCGCGCTGCTGCAGGTCCGCCGGTCCAGCACGGCGGAGGACGGCCGACCGCTCGAGGCCGGCGACGACCGGTACGTCGCCGGGACGGTGCCGCTCCGGACCCGGACGGCGTCCGCAACGGCACCGGTACCGCGGACCGGCACCGGGCACGACGACGCGGGATGAGCCGGACGGGAGGCCCGGTGTCGGCTGGCACCGGGCCTCCCGTCCGTCTCCACTCGACTCCACAACGTGGGTCGGCAGGCGGGGTCAGCGTCGCTGTGCGCCGTCCGCGGCGACGGCCGCCGCCAGCCCGGCCTCGATGACGTCGACGGGGTCCGGCAGGGCCGCGATCGACGCCGCGACCTGACGGCTGCGGGCGCGGTGGGTCGGCGTCGCCAGGACCTCGCGGACCGCCCGACGGATCGCCGCCGGCCGTGGCGTCCCGGAACGCAGGTTCTGCCCGCACCCGGCCCACGCGACCCGGGTGGCGACCTCCGGCTTGTCCTCGGTCGACCCGGCGACCACGAGCGGCACGCCGTGTGCGAGGGCACGCTGCACGCCGCCGAACCCGCCGTTCGTGACGACGACGCTGCACCGCGGCAGCAGCTGGTCGTAGGGCAGGAAGGTCGCCACCCGGGCGTTGGCGGGCAGTGCCGTGCCGAGCGCGCGGAGAACCTGGTCGACGGGGCGGCCACCGGTGGTCGCGACGACGAGGACGTCCTCGTCCGCCAGGGCGCGGAGCGTCGGCGCGATGAGCCGGCCGAGGTCGACGGTGTCGATCGTGCCCTGGGTCACGAGCACCACCGGGGTGTCGGTGTCCAGGTCGTCCCACCAGGCGGGCAGGTCGGCCGCGGGCGTCGGAGCCGCGCGGGCCACGACCGGACCGACGAACCGGACCGAGCCGGGGAGCTCCCGGCGCGGGTACTCGAGCTCCGCGACGCTCAGCTGGAACAGGGTGTCGAACGCGCGGTACGCGAAGTCGAAGGTGTCGATCGTCGACGGCGGTGCCCCCACCTCGGCGAGCACGGCGTCCACCGCTCGACGCAGCGGCCGGGTGAACACGGGGTGGATCGCGGCGGTGAGCAGTCGGTTGCGCGCGCGAGCCACCGGCCCGCGTCCCGGGGAGAGCGCAGTGCCGAAGGGTGCCGCGTCGACGCTGGTGAGCGTCACCGGGGTGGTCGCGATCCCGAGCACGGGCAGACGCTCCGCGGACGGCAGGGCCAGGTACGGCGCGAGCCCGGTGAACGACGCCTCGCCGAGCACCGCGTCGAAGCGCCCGGCTGCCAGCAGCGCCGTCAGCGCGCGGTACTGGGACGGGATCGCGCGGACGAACATGGCGATGATACCCTCGCGGACGACGGCGATCCCGCGTGCAGCCGTGGCGTCGGCGAGCCGGTCCTGCAGATCGGCGTCGTCGAAGTCGATGTCGGCCGGCAGCCCCACGAACCGGAGCCCGGCGCCGACGACGAGTTCGCGGTACTTGGACCCCGTCAGCACGGTGATCTCGTGGCCTCGTTCGGCGAGGTCGCGGCCCACGTCGACGAGGGGCGCGAGGTGGCCGTAGACGGGCGGGGCGCAGAGCAGGTACGAGGACACGGGGGCCGCTTCCGTCGGGGATGGCCGGACGTTCGGAGCGTAAGCGCGGCGAGCAGGCGCGTGGCGCGGCACGGACTGGGAGTGGGTGAGAGTCCTCGAGCATCGTCACCCTCGTGGGCGGGTGACGGACTGGAGGCTCGGTGCCAGCTGGCACCGGGCCTCCAGTCCGTCTCGTGACGCCCCAGGACGCGGGCCGGCGTGCGCGGGCCGGCCACCTGTTTCGGTGGGCGCGCGGTGCGGGAGGTGGGAACAGACTCGCAACGTCGATGAAACACGCGCCCTGTGGGGTGGATGCATGGACGTCACCACCACGGATCGTGCTCCCGCTCGCTGGTACCACTCGCTGTTCGTGCAGATCGCGATCGGGGTGGCCCTCGGCATCGCCGTCGGGGTCTGCCTCCCCGCGGCCGCGCCGGTGCTCAACGTGGTGGGGCAGGGGTTCATCCGGCTGATCGAGATGGTGATCGCGCCGCTCGTGTTCATCGTCGTGGTGACGGGCATCGTGCACGTCGGCGACCTGCGGTCCGTGGGACGGATCGCCGGCAAGGCGATGATCTACTTCCTGCTCGCGTCGTCGTGCGCGCTCGTGTTCGGCCTGCTGGTCGGCAACCTCGTGCGCCCCGGGGCCGGCCTGCGGATCGACCCGTCGTCGCTCGACGCCTCGGCCGTGGCGGCGAAGACCGCGGGCGGCACGGCTCCGGACGCGGGGACGTTCATCCTCGACCTCATCCCGTCGAGCGTCGTGAACGCGTTCGCGACCAACGACATCCTGCAGGTGCTCGTCTTCGCGGTGTTCGTCGGCGCGGCGATCGCCGCGATCGGCAGTGACCGTGCGCGGCCGCTCGTGCGGGGCCTCGACCTGTGCCTCGAGGTCGTCTACCGGATCCTGGGCTGGGTGATGCGTCTGTCGCCGCTCGGTGCGTTCGGGGCGATGGCGTACGTGGTCGGGCAGTACGGCATCGACACCCTGGGGTCGTACGGGCTGCTGATCGCGGCCTGCTACGGCGCAGCGGCGGTGTTCATCGTGGCGCTGCTCGTGGGCGGACGGCTGCTGTCCGGGGTGCCGATCTGGCGGTTCGTCTGGCACACACGCGCCGAGTTCGGGCTGGCCCTGGGCACCGCGTCGACCGAGGCCGTGCTGCCGCGGATGATCACCCGGCTCACCGAGGTCGGCGTCTCACGGAGCGTCGCCGGGCTCGTCGTGCCGACGGGGTACTCGTTCAACCTCGACGGGGCGGCGATCTACCTGTCGATCTCGCTGCTGTTCCTGACCCAGGCGTTCGGAGTGCCGCTGACGCTCGAGCAGCAGGTGGCTGCACTCGGGGTGCTGCTGCTGACGTCGAAGGGCATGGCCGGGGTGCCGGGGTCGTCGTTCCTGGCGCTGTCCGCGACGGCGACGAGCCTCGGGCTGTTCCCGGTCGCTGGCGTCGCGCTGCTGCTCGGTGCCGACCGGATCATGGACGCGATGCGGGTGAGCGTCAACCTGCTCGGCAACTGCGTCGCGACGCTCGTGGTGGCGCGGTGGCAGGGAGAGCTCGACCGTGAGCGGGTGGAGGCGGTGCTCCGGCCTGGTCGAGGGGTGCGGCCGTCGTCGGAGCCATCGCCCGCAGCGGCGGTGTCGGCGCCGGTTCGCTGAGGGGTCGGGGCGCGCTCGCGGCGCGGTCAGCGTTCGAGGACGGCGCGCTGCTGGTCGTACTGCTGGCGGGTCCGGTGTCCGCCCATCTTGCGGACGACGGCGCCCGAGGGGTCACGCGTGATCCGCCACCAGATCGCGGTGCAGAGCGCGTCGACCGGCAGAGCCGTGCCGAGTCCGACCAGGAGCTGCCTGCCGAGGTCCGTCCGCCACGGCAGACCCGAGACCTCGAGCGCGGTCACGACGAGCAGACAAACCACGATGGTGATCGGGCTGAGCCAGAGCTTCCGCACGGTGCGTTGACGTGCCACGTCGATCTCCGCCAGCTGCGCCAACGGCAGCGTCGAACCGACGTGCTCGCGCGGCTCGCCACCGACGATGACGGCGGCAGGGCCGGGGATGGTCGCTGTGTCGTCCGCATCCGTGGCGGGTCGCCAGACCACGTCGTCCAAGTGCTCCAGATCGTCATCGATGTGGAACCAGCCGCCTTCGAAGCCGTCGGCACCGGCGTCGGGATCGGCGCGGGGCGTGGTCGTGGTCACGTCGGTCATCTTGGCAGCAACATGGGCCGCTGGGGCACCACCGCTTCGGGGGTGGGCGGAGGCGTCGCTCGGGCCCGGGGCGCGTTCTGCTGACAGGATGGTGCCGACACCACGGGGGCGGGGGCCGGCATGGGCACGGAACAGCAGAACTGGCGAGACCAGGGGAGGGGCCCGACGACGGGGCGTGGCAACGCGATCGCCATCGCGCTCGTGCTGCCGGTGCTGCTCGTCGTGAGCTGGGCGGTCCAGATCGGGGCGTACCTGGCGCGCGACTTCGGGTCGATGGACGACCGGCTCGGCGCCGGCGGCGTGTTGGCACGGCTGGTGATCGGCGCCGTGCTCGCCGTGGGGATCCCCGTGGTCGTGCTCGTCGTGCAGGTCCGGGCTCGTCGGCGCGAACCGCGGCACTCGCTGGCCGCCGTCGTCGCGGCGATCGTCGTGCTGGTCATCGCCGTGCCGTGGAACGGCCTGGTCCTGACGTCGCAGGTGCGGAGCATGGCCGCCGACGCCCGGCAGTGGGCGCAGCCCGCGACCGCTGCCGAGCGGCACTTCGCCGACGGTGACGCCCGGGCCACGCTCGAGCGGATCGGGGACCGCACCGTGCGGATCCTCGGCGGCGACCGGAAGTCCGCCTACCGTGATGGTGAGCGAGCCGGTGGTGCGTACAGCGAGGAGTGCCAGCTGTCGAACGCGCACCAGGGCGTCCGGTGGCGGTACTGGTACCACCCGGACAACTACACGGACGCCGACGGCAAGGAACTCCTGCCCGAGGACCACGCGCTGATCGAGGGTGCGAACCGCGACGTGGACCGCGTCCGCGCGTACTGGGAGTCCGAGGGCATCGACGCACGGTCGGAGGCGAACATGGTCCCCGACCAGGTCTCGCCGACCGCAGGCTGGCTCGAGAGCACCTCGTCGTACACGCGGCCCGGTCCAGACGTCGACTTGAGCACGATCTGCCTGGTGCGCTGACCTGAGTGACTTCGGGTCGCCTGGTCGCCGCTCAGCGTTCGTCAGCACGGGTCGGGGGCCGGCCGACCAGGCGCTCGACGGCGGCGAGGACGACGGCCGGGGGTTCACCTGTCGCGATCTCGGTCCTGACCCGATCCGCTGCGACGCGGAACGCCGGCTCGGTCAGGAGTCGCGACGCGGTGGTGCGGATGTCCGCCGGGGTCGCCGTCGCGGCGTCGAGGACGAGTCCGGCGCCCAGGGCCTCGACGCAGCCGCCGTTCGGCAACTGGTCCGCACCGAGCGGCATGACCAGCAGGGGCACCCCGTGCGCGAGTGCCCCGGTCACCGATCCGGACCCGCCGTGGTTCACCACGAGGTCCACGAGCCCGAGCACCGAGTCCTGCGGGACGTACTGCTCGATCCGGATCGCTCCCGGCCCCGCCGGCACCGGGAAGGTCGTCGGGTCGACCCAGGGTCCGGTCGTCACGAGGATCCGTGCCGGCAGGGCGGCGAGGGCGTCGATGAGCCGAGCGAACAGGTCGCCTGACTTCGTGTTGAACTCGGTGCCGAGCGTGACGTAGACGCGCGGTCCGTTGCCGGCGGCCAACCACGCCGCGGCATCCGACGGTGGTGACGACCAGGCGTCCGGTCGCATCCGGATGACCGGGCCACGCAGCTCCTGCCCGGATCGCATCGACGCCGGGAACGGGATGACGGTGAGCGCACCGCCGAGCATCTGCTGCTGCGGGTCGGGACCGAGTCCCGCGCGTCGGCGGAGCGCCTCGAGCGGCTCTCGCACCGCGTCGCGCCAGGTCCCGCCGGCCGAGGCGAAGGCCAGGACCACCACGCACGGCACCCCGGCTCGTTCGGCGGCGGTCATCGCGCCGAAGTCGAACTCCCCGCAGACCACGAGGTCGGCCGTCCACCGTGTGACCAGCCGTCCGACGTCGATGACGGCCCCGGCGGCCGCGTCCCCCAGGAACACCTGGGGGACGCGGGTGAGCACCGTGCTCGGGTCGATCGGGGTCAGGGTGCCGGTGCCCGGCCTGCTCGCCGGCAGCTCCACGTCCCGCGGCTGCCGGTGCGAGAAACTGGTCTGTTCGAGGACGGCCTCGCGTGCGCCGCTCAGTGCGGTCCGGTGTCCGGCAGCGCTGGCAGCGCGGGCGAGCGGCAGCATCGGCGCGAGGTGTCCCCGCCCGCGTGGGAACGAGAACACGATGCGCAGGGGCTCCGGAGCCCCGTAGCCGGGCCGGCCGTTCGCAGCAGACACAACAGGGCTCCGATCGTCGCGCGGACCGCCTGCCCGCTTCGTCAGACAACCGTATGGCGAACGACGGTCGCGCTCCATGAACCCTTGGTCAGCCTCGCGGGGCGCTCACGCACGGACCGTGCTCACTTGCCGGCGGCCTCGTTGTAGGACTCGATCTGCTTGCCGGCCTGCTGCTCCGCATCCGTCATGGTCGACTCGACGTCGGCACCCTCGACGATCCGGTTGAAGGCGCCGATGACGGTGGCGCGCACCGTCGGGAACGCGCCGGTGATGCAGCCAGCAGCGGCGACGCTCGTGGGGTCGTCGGCGAGCTGCTGGTACATCGTGGCGATGTTCGGGTCGGACAGGGAGCGCTTGCCCACGGTGGTGTCCTGGGCGTCGGTGTTCATCGCGACGTAGCCGGTCGCCTTCGCCCACTCGGCCTGCACGTCCGGCGTCTGGAGCCACTTGGCGAACGTGTACGACGCCTGCTGCTCGGCGGACGAGTGGCCCTTGCCGGAGATCCACAGCGCGTTGCCGCCGATGACCTGGCCGGCGTCGTCGGAGGCCGACGTGGCGGGGAACCGGGCGACGACGGACTTCGAGCCGTCCGGGTCGACCGTCGTGTAGGCGCCGGACGAGGTCAGCAGCATCCCGACCTTGTTGCTCGAGAACGCCGAGTTCTGCACGGTCGAGTCGGTGCCGGGGTTCAGGGCGGCGCCGTCCTGGTAGAGCTTCTGCAGTGTGGTCATGAACTGCACCTGGGTGTCCGAGGTGAGCGAGACACCGGTGACGGGCTTGCCTTTCCGCCCGTTGTCCGGCGTGCAGAAGGGCTGGCCGCCCGAGGCGCTGAGTTCCTCGAGCATCCACGAGTCGCCCATGTTCATGCTCATGCCGTAGCCACCGGTCGCGGCGTGGATCTTCTCGGCCCAGGTCGCGACCTGCGCCAGCGTCTTCGGCGGCTTCGTCGCGTCGAGGCCGGCCTTCGCGACGAGTGCCTTGTTCAGGTAGAGCACGGGCATCGAGACCGAGAACGGCATCGCCGCGAGTTGCTTGCCGTCGCTGTAGTACGTCGCGGCGGCCGGGGCGATCGAGTCGGTGCCCGACGTCGATCCGCTGATCTTCGCGGGGGACACCGTCTGGCCGGAGTCGATCATGAAGCCGGTCGACACGTCGTTCATCATGAGCAGGTCCGGTGTCGAGCCGGACTGCACCGCCGCCGTGTACTTCGTCTGGACGGCCGCGTAGTCGCCCTGGAACGACGACTTCACGGTGATGTGCTGGTCGTTCTCCTTGTTGAAGCGGGCGACGAGCGCGTCGAGCTCGGTCGCGGGCGGCCCGGACATGGCGTGCCAGAAGTCGACGGTGACGGGGCCGGAGCTGTCCGACGCGGAGCTCGACGTGGAGCACCCGGTCAGGGCGAGGACCGCGACGGCCCCGGTGGCGAGTGCGGTGAGGGCGGTGGAACGACGTGCGGGCATGGTGCGTCCTTCGGGTGTGGGGCGGGCGGGGGTCGGGGAGGGGATCGAGCGTGTCGTCACTTGAGCGCCCCGGCGGTGAGGCCGCCGGCGAGGAACCGCTGGGCGCCGAGGACGAGGACCAGGACGGGGAGGGTCACCATGGCGGCGCCGGCGAGGACCACGCCGATGTCGGCGGCCTCGGCGTCCGACAGCTGGGCGATGCCGACCTGCACGGTGCGGTGCTCCGGCGAGTTGGTGACGAGGAGCGGCCAGAAGAACCCGTTCCAGGCGGCCGTCGCGCTCACCAGGGTGACCGAGACGAGCGTCGGACGGGTGAGCGGCAGGAGCATGGACCGGATGAACCGGAAGTGTCCGGCGCCGTCGAGCACCGCGGCTTCGCGCAGCTCGTCCGGGAAGCTCAGGAACGCCTGGCGGAACAGGAAGATCGTCAGCGCCGAGGCCACGAACGGCAGGAAGACGACCAGGAGCGTGTCGATGAGGTGCCACGACGAGACCGTCAGGTAGTTCGCGATCAGGGTCGTCTCGCCGGGGATCATCATGCTGGCGAGCAGGACGAGGAACAGGGCACGGGTGCCCCGGAGCCGACAGAACACCAGGGCGTAGGCGGTGATGATGCCGATGACGACCTGCAGCACCGTCTGGGCGAGGGTGACGACGACGCTGTTCAGGAACTGCTGCCCGAGCGGGACGACCTGCGTGGCGCGGACGACGTTGTCGAGCGTCAGGTGGATCGGCACGAGACCGGCGAGGCCCTGGTCCAGGTACCGGGTCGGGGTGAGGGCACCCTCGAACACGTAGTAGAGCGGGAAGCAGACGACGACGACCGCGATGACGAGCCAGGCGTAGACGAAGACGCTCCGGAGCCGGCGTGCGGTGACGGGGCGCATCAGTAGTTCACCCGCTTCTCGAGCACGCCGAACTGCACGATCGACAGCCCGAGGACCAGCAGGAACAGCACGACCCCGAGCGCGGCGGCGAGGCCGAAGTTCGCGCTGCCGGACCCGAAGGCCTGCTGGTAGATCGCGTAGACGAGGGTCTTCGAGGAGTCGGCCGGACCGCCGCCGGTGAGGATCTGGATCTGCCCGAAGGTCGTGAGTGCCTCGACGGTTCCGGTCACGACGACGAAGAAGAGCGTCGGCGTGACGAGCGGCAACGAGATCGACCAGAGTGTCCGCACGGGCCCGGCACCGTCCAGGTGCGCCGCCTCGATGACGTCCTGGTCGATGGCGCCGAACGCTCCGAGCAGGAGCAGCACGGTGAACCCGAGCGACCCCCAGATCGTCACGACGATGACGCTCGCCAGGGCCCACTGGGTGCTCGTCAGGAACGGCACGGGCGCGCCGCCGAACTGGGTGATCACCGTGTTCAGCAGCCCGTTGCCGGGTGCGAGCATCGCCGCGAACGCGACGGACCCCGCTGACACGGACACGACCATGGGTGCCGTCAGGAGTGCGCGGAAGACCGGCAGGCCGCGGAGCTTCACGGTCAGGGGGATCACGACGAGCAGACCGAACACGATGCGGCCGACGACCACGCCGACGCAGAAGACCGCGGTGGTCAGCATCGTCCGTCCGAACGCGGGGTCGGTGAACGTGCGGACGTAGTTCTGCAGCCCCACCGAGCCCGCCGGCTGACCGAAGATGTCGGTGCCCTGGGTGCTGAGGACCAGGACGCGGCCGAGCGGGTAGAAGACGAAGACCGCGAACGCGAGCAGCGCCGGTGCGAGGAGCACCAGACCGAGCCGTCGGTCCGAGCGCAACGAGGACCGCGTCGTCCGGGTCGTCCGGGTCGCCCGGGGTGGACGCGGCCACTGCGGGGACCGCGGCGACCCTGCGGTACGCGGGGGACCGGCGACCAGGCCGGACCTGACGGGGACCGTCATGGGGCGGACTCCTCCGAGTAGGGAACGTTCCCTAACCGGGAACGACTCCACTGTGCGGCGGGGGTCGGAGACCGGTCAAGGCACGTCGACCACCCGCCGTCACCCGTTCACGCCGCGTTCAACCCCTCCGCCGATCGGGTGCCGACGTTCACCGCCGCACGCCGCGCGTTCACCTCGGGTTCGACCCGTCGACCGGCGTGGTTCGCCGTCCAGGGGCCTCGACGTCGTAGAACCGGGGACCATGCGAACCGTTCCTGCTCCCCAGACACTCCGGGCGATCGCCGAGGAGGCCGCGCGCACCGTCTCGCCCGACCTGCTCGCCGTGTTCCGCGCCCCGATGACGATCAGCACGAAGCGCGATGCGCACGACGTGGTGACCCTGCACGACCGCGCGGCGGAGGAGGCGATCACGACGGTGCTCACCGCGGCCGTGCCGGGCTCGGTCGTGCTCGGCGAAGAAGGCGGCACCACCGGGGACACCGACGGCACCGGCGACACCGGCAGCACCGCGGGCCCCGTGGTGCGGTGGATCGTGGACCCGATCGACGGCACCGCGAACTTCGCCCGCGGACTCGCGTACTGGTGCATCTCGATCGCGGCCGAGGTCGACGGCGAGGTCGTCGCCGGGGTGGTCTTCGACCCGGTCGCGGACCACGTGTTCGCGGCGGACGACGTCGGCGCCTGGCTCGACGGTGCCCCGATGCACTCGTCGTCGGGGCCGGACGACGCCGCGACGGTCCTCACGAGCTTCCCGGTGCAGCAGGACCTCGACCTGCTCGGCGAAGCAGCGGCGTTCGACCTGCTCCGGGACCTGACGCTCCGGTACCGCCACCACCACAGCCTCGGCAGCGGTGCCCTCAACCTGGTGCACGTCGCCGCCGGGTGGTCGGACGTGACGATGGGCTTCGCCACGCACCCGTGGGACGTCGCCGCCGGGGCACTGGTGCTCGAGCGCGCCGGCGGGTGGTTCCGGGGCTTCCGTCGGGGCGAAGCCGTCGGCCGCGCCCACCTGGCGGACGACTACGTCGCCGCCGGCGCCGGGGGATCGCACGCCGAGCTGGTGCGCCGGGTGCAGGAGCTGTCGGCCACGACCGCCACCGACTGAGCCGCCGCCCGGGCCGCCGGCCCGCCGACTGAGCCGCAGACCGGGCCGCCGACCGATTCGACGCGGGCGTCGCGAGCGGTCAGCCGAGCGGGTGCCCGGCGACCGCCCTCGCGGTGGACCCACGCGGCAGCAGGTGCGTCGGGAGCACCTCGTGCCGGTCCCCGCGACGACCCCGGAGTCGCTCGACCACGAGCTCGACCGCCCGCGCGCCCATCCGGACGCGCGGCTGGTCGACACTCGTCAGGTCGAGCCGTTCGCCGAGACCGGTGCCGTCGAACCCGGTCACCGCCGCCATCCGGGGGAGCGCGAGTCCCGCGCCGTCGGCGATCGCCACGAGCCGCGCCGCGGTCGCGTCGTTCGTCGCGACGAAGGCCGTCACCCCGTCACCGAGGTGCCGCGCGATCCGCGCCGGGTCGGCCGCCAGGGTCTCGACGTCGTCGACGCGGTGGTCGCCCGGTGCGCCGAGCTGCGCGGTGACCGCGGCGTGCGCGACGGCGCGACGGGTCGTCGAGGGGTGGTCGGACTCCGCCACGAAGCACGTGCGCCGGTGTCCGAGTGCGGCGAGGTGGAGCACCAGCGCGCGCATGCCCGCCTCCTCGTCGGCGCGCACGGTGTCGAGTCCGAGGCCGGCGAGCGCCGACCCGCTCGACCCGAGGACCGCGACCGGCAGGTCGCGCGCGACCGCAGCGAGCCGTGCCGGGGCGAGCCGACTGCTCAGGGCCGCGACCCCGAGCACGCCGTCGGCCGATCCGCGGGAGGCGTGCAGGGCCTCCAGGCCGTCGGCCAACCGCTCAGGGTCACGGAACCCGTCCACGACCCGGAGCGCGAACCCCAGGGTCTGCGCGGTCGCGCGTGCGCTCCGGAGCGCTTCGTCGTGGAACGGGTTCGCGGCTTCGGTGACGACCACCCCGAGTACGAGCGGCGCGCCCTGCGCGCGTCGCCTGGCGAGCGAACCGACCGGGAGGCCCAGCTCGTCGGCCGTCCGCACCGCGAGTTCCCGACGTGGCCGGGACACACCGTCGTCGCCCCGCCGGGCGAGTGACACGAGCGATCGCGAGATGGCGCACCGCTCGGCGACGTCGCGGAGGGTCGCGGCCACGGTCAGGCGAGCTTCCAGGTGTGGACGTGCTCCCACGTCATCGTCTGCCACCAGCGACCGGACCAGTCCGGGCTCGCGGTGCGGTAGAGCACGACGGTGTCGCCGCGGAACCCGGTCGGCACGTCGACGTCGAGCTCGCGGATGAACGCGCCGACCTCGTCGTGCAGGTCCGGCCGGCCGTACAGGTCGTGCGAGGCGAGGGAGAGGTGCGCGCGGTACTGCTCCGGGTCGTAGTCGTTCGCCAGCGGGACCTGCATCGGCTGCCGGAACGGTGCGACCACGGCCTCGATGTCGGCGGCGAGCCGGACGAAGTCGTCGTTGTGCGAGCCGTCCGGTCGGGTCGCGACGTCGTAGACGAACCCGATGCCCTGTTCACGGACGCCGGCGTTGTGGACGTCGAACGCCGGTCGGCTGTCGAGCAGCGCCGTGACGGCCGCGACGACCGGGTCCTCGTGGCTGCCGAACGGCTGGCTGCCGACGAGTGTGGCGTGCGGCGGGAAGGCACCGGCCGACAGCAGGCCGTACTGCGCGCGGAGCTGGTCGGTGACGACCGTGACGGCCCGGCAGGTGCGGGCGTCCGGGCGCAGGTAGATGCCGTGGCGGTAGGGGTCGCTCGGGTCGCGCGGCAGCTTGGCGGTGACGTTCTGGGGCATGAGTCCGTCCGTGGTCGGTCGATGGGGAACGTTCCCGATCGTCGGGAACGTTCCCATGATCGACCGGACGGGCTCGGATCTCACCCGTCGGTCCGTGACGGAACGGTGAACGATGGGTGTCGGCGGCGCGGGGCCGGCCGTTCTCGTCGGTGCGCTCCGCCCGGCGCTCAGACGCGGGCGGCGGTCCGGCCCGGTACCAGGGTGCCGTCGACCGCGTTGTGGGTGACGCCCGTCGAACGGCCGTCGATCTGGTCGACCACGTCGTCGACGGACAGACGACCGATCAGGCCGAGCGGCTGTCGCCACGAGGTGATGCCGAGCAGCTCGGTGGCGAGTGGGGCGACCCCGTCGTAGCCCGTGACCGACAGGTCGTCCGGTGCGCGGAGGCCGCGGCGGCGCATCGACTCGAGCACACCGACGGCCCAGCGGTCGCTCGGTGCCATGATCGCCGTGACACCTCCGGCCCGCAGGACCTGCTCGACGAACGAGTCGAGGTCCTCGGGGTCTGCTCCGTGGTCCTCGGAGCGGATCCGGAGCACCTCGGCGCCGCGTGCACGCAGGCGGCGCACCATCGCGTCGGTGCGTGCCGACTGCGTCAGTGACCCGGACGGTGTGACCGTCAGCACGGCGACGCGTCGGTGTCCGAGGTCGGCGACGTGGTCGGCGAGCCCGCGTCCGCCGCCGCGCTCGTCGCAGTACGCGCTGCTCACCGCATCGTTCGTCTCGGGGCGCCCGGAGACCACGGTCGGGATGCGTCGGGCGAACGGCAGGACGTCGGCGATCGGCAGGGCGCCGCTGCACACGATGAGCCCCTCGACGCGCAGGGAGACCAGGGTCTCGAGCGCCCGGCGTTCCTCGCTGACCGGGAACGACCCCGCACCGGTGGCGGTGACGACGCGGTACCCGCGCGCCGCGGCCTGCAGCTGGAACGCGGTCAGCAGGTGTCCGTAGAACGGGGTGGAGGCGTCGCGGACGAACACCCCGAGCGTGTGCGTGCGGTGTGCCGACATGCCGCGGGCGTTCGCGTTCGCGACGTAGCCGAGGTCGAGCGCCGCCCGCTTGACCCGCTCGGTCGTCGACGGCGCCACGCCGTACGCGCCGGCGAGGGCGCGGGAGACGACCGACTTCGACACACCGGCCAGGGCGGCGACGTCGTGGATGGTCGGGACGGCGGGGTGTCCGGTCACCGCGGGCGCCGTTGTCTGGAGGACTGCACGACTGTCACGGTAGCCGGAGGGACGCCCGGACCGGGCGACGGTGGTGGTGAACAGTTGGTCACGCCGACCGCCCGGCGCGGCGCGCGGGCGGTCGGTGTGGGTGCCGGGTCAGCGCGTCGTCGCCGGGCGACGGACCGTCAGGCGGTACTCCTCCTTCGTGGTGCCGTCCTGGGCGGTGACCGTGATGCGTGCCGTCCGGCCGGACACGTGCACTGTGGCGGCCGCGTTCGGGTTCGTGGTGTGCACGTGGACGTCGGCGACGCGCAGCGTCCGGACCGGGGCGGTCACGGTCGCACCGTGCGACGAGGCAGCGGCGGGCAGGTGGACACGCACGCCGGCGACCGCGATCGAGGACACGGTGGCGTCGTTCGACACGAGGAAACGCTCGCGCAGGGCGGCGGCCTCGTGCTTGGTCACGCCGATCGTGTCGGTCAGGTACGAGCCCATGCCGCCGTACTCGGTCGCGATGTCCTGCTCGAAGGTGCCCTGCAGCAGCTGCGGTGTCGCCCAGGTCACGCCGAGCTGCGTGTTCGAGAGCAGGTAGTCGTGCAGGATGTCCGCGCTGTCGACGCCGAGCACCCGGTCGAGCAGGTCCACGACGGTGCCGGTGCGGTCCATGCCGTGGGAGCAGTGGATCAGGACCGTGCCGCTGGTGTGCGTGGCGAGGATCCGCAGCACCCGGCGGTACGCGGTGATCATCGACCCGGGTGTCGCCTGGTCGACCCGGCCCTTGTCGACCAGGTCGTGGTACATCGCGGTGTCGTCGCTGTAGTCGCCGTCCGCGCCGAACATCGAGATGTCGACGTGGCGTGCACCCGGGATCGCGACGTCCGGCTTCGCGGCGATCTGGGACGGGGTGCGCAGGTCGACGACGAGGTCGACGTGGTACTCGTCGGCCAGGGACGTGGCCCCGGCGGCGGTGATCTTGTCGAGTGACTCGGAGCGGATCAGGCGCGGGGCGTTCACGGTCTGACCAGACCGGCCGTGGACCGCGGCGAGCTCACGGCCGTTGACCAGCCCGGGGACGTCGGTGATCGGGTGGTCGGCGGCGGTGAATGCCGGCTGCAGGGTGGTGTCGGCGTGGGCGGCCGTGACGGAGAACGCGGCGGAGGCGACGACGGCCAAGCCGGCGAGGGCGGTCGCTGCGACGCGGGTGGTGCGCGGGGAACGGTTGAGTGGGGAGTGGCGGAGCGGGGACACGGGGCAACCTCGATCTGATCAGGACCCGGGGGTCGTGGGGAGCCGGACGTGGTGGCGTCCGGCTCCCCGCAGGATCGCGGCGCGGGTCGTCGGGGGTGTGGCGCCGAGGTGGCCGGGGCGTGTCCGGGTCATGAGGCAGCGCTCAGTCGCCCACCCGGCGGCCAGCGCCTCAGGACGCCGGGGCCAGTCGGTACCGGAACAGCTCGGTGAGGACCTGCCGGGCCGGCGTGTAGAGCAGCACCGTCGAACCCGTCGAACCCGTCGTGCTCGTCGCGCCCGTTGCAGCCCTCGTCGAACTACCCGAGACGATCCCGTACAACCGGTTCGTGGCGCTCATCACCGGTCCGCCGGCGTCGCCCGGCTCGATGCCGGCTCCGGCGCCGCCGCGCGCGGCGGCGAGGTGCTGCACGCCGGGACGGCTCGCTGCCGGCACGCGTGTGGCCGTCCAGGAGCAGAGCAACCCGCTCGCCGCACCGCTGGTGCAGAAGGGATCGGCATCTGGCTTGCCGATGCCGGTGACGGCGGCGCGTGCCAGGCCCCCGTCCACCCGGTTGAACACACGGCCCGATGCCCGGGGCGTCCACGTTGCGACGGACGGGTCGCACGAGCCGGTCGCCGCCCGGGCCCGGGTGCACGCCAGGGGCGGGACGACGGCGAGTTCGAGGTCCGACTCCGCGGACTGCCAGACCACGTTGCCGACGGTCGCGCCGTCGAGCTGCACGGGAGCCTGCAGCGGCGCGCAGTGCTTCGCGAGCACGACCCACCGGGTCGCTCGCTGGTACTGCTTGAGCTGGCTCCGGAACCCCTTGGCGGACAGCACGGCACCGACCGTGCAGGTGCCGCCGGGGACTCCGACCTCGGTGCCGGCGATGATCGGCGCTGCGACCCGGTCGGGGTCGCTCGTGGTGGCCGAGGCCGACGGAGCCCAGGTGAGGGTGGCCCCGGCGACGGCCGCCAGGGACACGGCGACGGCCAGGGTGCGGACGAGCGCCGGTTGCACGTGGCTTGTCACGGGTCAGCCGAGCGTGCGGGTGCCGTTGACGCGTCCGATCACCGACAGGGTGTCCGGGTCACCGAGACGGGCGTGCCAGTGCAACGTCGTGGTGCCGCGCGGCAGGTCCGGGAACGCGGCGGTGAAGCGGTAGTGGCCGCTGGCGCTGACGACGTCGTCCCCCGAGGTGACCTCGGCGATGTGCTTGTTGAACAGGCCGCGCGGCTTGCCGGGTGCGTCGTAGTAGACGATGACCAGGGCGCCGGGCTTCCCGGTCCCGGCGAAGGTGATGCCGGTGAAGCTCTTCCGGTCGGGCCCGCCGTGGGTCTTCGCGGTGAATGCCACGGCCGCAGCCCGGGTCGAGGTGTGTGTGGCGTGCGTCGTGTGGGAGATCGTGGCGGCTCCGGCCTGCGCGGGGACCAGGACGCCGGCCGCGAGCGCACCGCCGAGGGTGACGCAGGTCGCGAGCACGGTCAGTCGGCGGACCGATGGTGAGCGGTGGGTGGACGGGGTCGAACGCATGGGGACTCCTCTGGTTCGCGGGGTGCGGGCCGGGGTGGCCCGGTGTGCGTGAACGCTAACAATGCGCCAGACGATCGTCTAGCGAAATCCTGAAGCTGAGGAGATCAGAGGCATCGCGCCCGGCGTGACCGCTGCCGACTCCTGGCCAGACGTTCGTATGATGAACCAAGACCCGACCGAGGAGTGCGATGAACCAGCGGCAGCAGGCGAAGACCCGGACCCGCGAGCAGATCATCGAGGCTGCGGCGGCGGTGTTCGCGAGCCACGGCTACGCGGGGACCTCGTTCGCACGGGTCGCCGCCGCGATGGACCGCCCGAAGTCGGCGATCGGCTACCACGTGTTCTCGTCCAAGCACGAACTCGCCTTCGCGGTCATCGAGCGGCAGCAGGCTCGCTGGGCGGCGATCGACTCGCTGATCCGGCAGCCCGAGGGGCTCGAGCACCTACTCGTCATGCTGACGTCCGCCTGTTCCGACGCCATACGGTGCCCGGTGGCTGCCGGGGCGATCCGCCTGAGTCACGAACTCCGCGGTGCGGGGGAAGTGATTCCACGGGTCTTCACGTGGGACGACTACGTCCGTCGGCACCTGTCGGCTTCGAGCGGTGGCACCGGACCGGCCACCGACCCCGAGTGGGCACGTGCGGCGGACCTCGTGCTGACGTCGACCTTCGGGGTGATGTGGGCCCGGACGAGCGCCCGGCTGACGCGGGACACCGAGGGGCAGCTCCGGGATCTGTGGGCGGCGCTGTTCACCGGGCTCGGTCTGCCGGGTGTGCACGCGCTGCTCGAGCAGGTGGAGCCCGTGCGTGTGGGTGGGCACCCGGCAGAGGCCGAGGGCTGACCCCGGCGGGCGTGGCATCCCTGCCCTCCCGCCGGGGTGCCTGCCCTACTTCTTCTGCTCGGAGCCGTCCGGGTTCACGACGTACCAGACGCCCTTGTCGCCCTGACCCGTCACGTCACCGGCCTTCTTGTCCCCGATGAAGGTGTAGATCGGTCGGCCGTCGATCGTGATCTGCCGTCCACCGTCCACGCCCGTGATGGTGCCGACCTTGCCGGTGATGCCGGACACCTTCGGTGTCGCCGTCGTCGCCTCGATCGCGGGCCACGCGGTCGCGCAGCCACCGATGCAGGTGCTCTTGCCGGAGTCCTTGACGTCGGCGTCGAAGTAGTAGGCGGTCATGCCCTTGCCGTCGACGACGACCTTGCCGAGTGTCGTCGCGGCGACGGTCACGTCGACCGACGGTGACGAGTCGGTCGTCGCGGGCGCGTCGCCCTGCGCAGCGGGGGACGGTGATGGCGAGGGTGCTGCGGATCCGGCGGTGGAGCAGCCGGCGAGGCCGAGGGTCAGGAGCAGCGCGGCCCCGAGTGCGATGGACGCGGGTCGGGATGACGGGGTGCGGTGGGGTGTCGACAAGGGGGCTCCTCGAGGTCAGGTCTCGCCGCTGACTGCTGGCCAGACGTTCGTCTAGCGAACGTAACCGCAGGACGGGACGGGAGCCAGCACCCTGCGCGCCCTCTCATCGAGCGGGGCCGCGGAGCCGGGGGTCAGGGGGCCGTCTGCTCGACGAGGTGGACGCCCTCGACGCGGCCGATGACGTCGAGTGACTCCGGGTCGATCAGGCGGGCGCTCCAGGACGCTCCGTCGGCGTCGCGGGGCAGCTCGGGCAGCGCCGCTGTGAAGGCGAACCGGCCGGTCGAGCCGACGGTGCTGCTGCCCGGCTCGACCTCCGCGACGCGCTCGTCCCCGGAGTCGTCCCGGGCGCTGCCGTAGTGCACGACGACGACGGCACCGGGGGTGCCCCGTCCGGCGAACCGTACCCTGACGACTCCGCTGGTGCCGACCGTCCGTGGTGGGCGGATCGCGAACCGGTGCGCGCCACTCGTCACGGGTGGTGCCCCGAGTGCGGCGCCGAGTGCGCCGGATGCGCCGAGGCCGATCGTCTCGGGACCCGGCGTGGTCGGTGACGGCGCGGGCAGGGCGAGGGCGACGGCGAGCGCAGCGATCCCCACGGCGAGGACGATCGGAGATGCCCGGACCCGATCGGTGCTCCGCGGCATGGTCGGCCCCTTCGTGGACGGCGTGTGGCGGAAGTCGCCACACCCCACGCTACCGCTTGGCCAGACGATCGTCTGTGCGCTCGCGCTCGCGCCGCACCAGCGCCCGCCACCGCGGCCGTTCCGAGACGACGACGGCGACGCACAGGACGGTGACGACGATCGCGACCGTTGTCGGCCACAGGACCCAGGCTGCCGCGACCGCCCCCACGAGGTGCGCGATGACCGACGCGATGGTGACCGCTCCCGGTGCCGCGACCGGCGGGTCACCGCCGGGGCGGTCACCAGGGGTCCCGAACACCGCCGGCGGCACGACGAGGACCAGGACGGCGGCGATCGCGAGCACCGGCGAGTGGGGCCAGAGCGCCCAGGGCACGGCCACCCACGCGACGAGCTCCGCCAGGAACCGCAGGCCGCCGCGGAGCGGGTCGTGACCGACGGGCCTCGACTGGCGCGCCGCCGTGGACACGGTCACCGTGTCGTCGCGGCACGGAAGCCGCGATCCAGGAAGTCGACCATCCACGCTGCACTCGCATCGACGTCGGTGTCCATCTGGAACCCGCCGGACGCCTCGATCGTGGCGAAACCGTGCAGGACGCTGCGGAGCACCCGGAGCGCGTGGACCTCGTCGGCCGGGTCGAGCGGGTAGTCGCGGAGCGCCGCGGCGAAGGACGCCAGGGTGCGGCCGAGTGCGACCGCCAGGGGGTCATCGGCACCGGTCGACCGGACGCTGACGGCTGCCTGGTACCGCGCCGGGTGCTCCTGGACGTTCCGGCGCACGGTCTGCACCGCCGCCTCGAGCGCACTCCGACCGCTGCGCCCCTGCATGGCGTCGCGGAGTGCGTCACCGAGCTCGTTCGCGCCGAGGATCGCGATCCTGCGGGTGAGGTCGCCGAGTCCGTCGACGTGCTTGTACAGCGACGGTGCCTTCACCCCGAGGCGGTCGGCGACGACGCTCATGCTCAGCTGGGCGAGGCCGATCTCGTCGGCCAGCGTCGCCGCGGTCTCGGTGACGGTCGCCGGGTCGAGCCCCGCCCTAGGCAACGGGACCTGCGACGGGCAGCGTGCGGGCGAGGAACGGCAGCAGCAGGGCGAGGAGCGCCGCCGGCGTCTCGGTGTGGGGGTAGTGACCGGCGCCGTCGATCACGGCGAGTTCGCCGAGGCCGTCCGGCAGGTCGGCGAGGATCCGCTCGCCCTCGGCGCGGGGCACGGCCCAGTCCGGATCGGCGCTGCCCTCGACGACCAGCACGGGGCACCGGACGGCACCCAGCTGCTCGCCGGCGTCGGCGGGCGACGTGCGGGTCATGGCGCGGAGGACCGCCATCCGCTCCGGTCGCCGCAGGGTCGTCTCGATGCGGCTGCGTTCCGTCGCCCAGTCGGCGGGCTTGGTGGGCACCGCGATGTCGAGGTACGCGAGCCAGCCGGGCAGGCTGCCGCTCGTCATGACCCGCGCGAGCTGGACGGTGCCGGCGCGGTGTCGACGGTTGCGCAGGAGTCCGCCCACGTCGACGGACTGCTTGCGCGTGAACGGCGCCAGCTCGACGATGCCCGCGACCAGGTCCGGTGCGGTTGCTGCGGCGATCGTCGCCGCGCCCCCGCTGATGGACTGCCCGACGACCACGGCTGGGCCACCGAGGTGGCGGGCAACGGCGAGGAGGTCACGTGCGATGTCGGTGCGCTGGTAGCCGTCCCACCCGGTGCTCGAGTCGCCGCAGCCGCGGAGGTCGACGTTCGCCACCCGGTAGCCGGCCGCGACGAGCTCCGGCACGACGAAGCGGTAGGCGTGCCGGCTGTCGCCCATGCCGTGAGCGAGGACCACGAGCGGCCCTGTTCCGGAGAGGTCGTAGGCGATCGTGCCGCCCTCGGTGTCCAGGTGTTCGAGCATGACGTGGCTCCTTCGGCTACGGGTAGTAACTCAGAGGCTAATGCCCGTAGCCGACGGTGGCAAGGGGCAGTCGTCACGCATCCAGGTCGAGCGTGGTCGACAGCTCGGGGAACGCCTGCGCCTGCTCGACGAGTTGCTGTCCCTTCTGCACGATCCCCGCCACGCTGTCCGCGCCAGCGGCGAACCGCAGCGGCGGCTCGGGCATCGCGATCAGTGTCAGCAGTATCTGCGCGAGCTTCGCGGGGTCGCCGGGCTGGTTGCCCCGCATGCCGCGGAAGAACTCCTTCGACCCGGCCGAGAGCGGGGCGTAGTCGTCGATCGCGACGTCGCCCCAGAAGGTCGAGTCGCCCTCGGCCAGCAGGTCGGTGCGGAAGAAGCCGGGCTCGACCACGGTGGTGTGGATGCCGAAGGGCGCCACCTCATCGTGCAGGGCCTCCATCCAGCCCTCGAGCGCGAACTTCGACGCCGAGTAGGCGCTCCCGCCGGCGCCGGCGACGATTCCCGCGGTGGAGCTGATGCTGATGACGTGCCCGGATCGCTGCCGTCGCATGACCGGGAGCACGGCACGCGTCACCGCGAGCGCCCCGAAGAAGTTCGTCTCCATCTGCGCGCGGAACTGCTCGGCCGAGATCTCCTCGAAGTACCCGGCCTGGAAGCTCCCGGCGTTGTTCACCAGGACGTCGACGCCGCCGAAGTGGTCGGTCGCGGTGTCGACTGCGGCTCGGACCGACTCCGGGTCGGTCACGTCGAGCGCGACGGCGAGCAGGCGCTCGTGGTCGCCGAGGACGGCGCGGACCCGCTCGGCGTCGCGTCCGGTCGCCACGACCCGGTGCCCGGCGTCGAGGGCGGTCCGGGCGAAGTCGGTGCCCATCCCGCGGCTCGTGCCGGTGATGAGGAAAGTGCTGGTTCCGGTCATGGTGTTCCCTTCGTTCGTGGACACCACCATCGAAGCCCCACCACCACCCGCCCAGTGAGGCTCCGGCGAAACGGGGTCCAGCCGAACCTCCCTCTGCGCCGGACCCTGCCCCTACCGTCGGTCCGTGACCACGACGACCTCCGACCTCCCCACGACCGACCGGGCCACCGACGGTCGACTGCCCTGGTTCCCGCTCGCCCTGCTCGCCGCGATCGGGTTCCTCCTGGTCGCCATGGAGACGATGCCGGCCGGGCTGCTGCCCGCGATCGCCGATGGCATGGGCACGAGCGAGGGCACGGTCGGCCTGTTCGTCAGCGCGTACGCGATGGGGACGGTCATCGCCACGGTCCCGGCGATCGCCCTGACCCGCGGGTTCCGCCGCAAGCCGCTCATCGTCGCCGCCATCGCCGTGCTCCTCGTCGCGAACACCCTGACCGCGTTCGCGCCGAACGTCGCGGTCGCGCTGGTCACCCGGTTCGTCGCCGGCGCGATGTCGGGGACGATCTGGGGCATGTTCGCCACCTACGCCCGGCGGATCAGCCCGGCCCGCTTCGCCGGGGTGTCGCTCGCGATCGTCTCGACGGGCGCGCCGGTGGGGTTCGCGCTGGGCACCCCGCTCGGGTCCTTCATCGGCAACGCCCTGGGCTGGCGGTCGTCGTTCATCGGGCTGAGCCTGGTCGGCGTGGTGGTCCTGGCGCTGATCGCGCTGTTCGTGCCGGATGCCCCGGGCCAGACGAGCGCCGCGAAGCTGTCCGTCGTGCAGGTGTTCCGGATCCGCGGCATCGCGGTCATCCTCGCCGTGATCGCGACGTGGATGGTGGCGCACAACACGATCTACACGTACATCTCGCCGTACCTACGGGCGACCGGCACCGACCTGAGCGCCGGGCTGGTGCTGCTCGTCTACGGGATCGCCGCGATCCTCGGCGTCGTCGTGACGGGCGCGCTGCTCGACCGGCACCCCCGACCCCTGCTGCACGGCAGCGTCGGCCTGTTCGTCATGGCGGGCGTGGTGCTACTCGTCGGGCACGAGTCGCCGGTCGCGGTCCTGGTGGCCGCGGGCCTGTGGGGCATCGGCTTCGGCGGTTCCTCCACACAGTTGCAGGCCGCCCTGACGACCGCCGGCGGCGAGGACGCCGACGTCGCGAGCGCGTTCCTGCCGGTCGCGTTCAACATCGCGATCTTCGCGGCCGGCCTGTTCGGGGCCGCCCTGCTGACGGCCTTCGACGGGCTGGTGCTCGCCGTGGTGATGATCGTGTTCGGGGCGGTCGCAGCGCTCCTCACCGTCATCGGCCGCGGATCGGCGTTCCCCGCGAAGCTCTGACGCGATCGACGACCGCGACCGCGACCGCGACCACGACCACGGGCTGCGATCATGTCCGGGTGCACCACGACGAGGACCACACCCGCCCGGACGTCACGACCGTCGAGATCATCGGCGGCCCGGAACCGGTCACCGTGACCCTGCACCCCGCCGACAGCGGGTGGGCTGCGGTCTTCGCGGACCACCGGCGACGCATCCTGGAGGCCCTCCCCGGCTCCGGCGCGGACGCCGCGGTCGTCGAGCACATCGGCTCCACGGCCGTCCCCGGCCTGGCAGCGAAACCCATCGTCGACATCGTGGTCGTCGTCGCCGACGTCACCGCCGAGGCCACGTACCTCGACCAGCTCCTCGCCGCCGGGTACGAGCTGCGCGTCCGCGAGCCGGGCCACCGCCTGGTCCGGACGCCGGCCCGCGACGTCCACGTGCACGTCTACGAGCGGGGTGCGACGGCGGTCGACGAGTACCTGCTCCTCCGTGACCACCTGCGCGCCGACGCCGACGACCGGGCGCTGTACGAACGGACGAAGCGGGAGCTGCTCGACCGGAGCTGGGACGACATGAACGCCTACGCCGAGGCGAAGACGGCCGTCATCACCGCGATCAAGGAGCGGGCGCGACGGAGCCGCGCGTCCTGAGACGCGCGGCTCCGTCGGCCGAGCCTCAGCTCGTCGGGACGACGTCCCAGTGCTCGCGGATCAGGTTGTCGTCGACGCGGAACAGGTCGGCCGCGCCGAACGGTGCGTCGGCCTTCGCCCCGACCGGCTTCGAGAACGTCCACACCAGGTCGCCGTCGGCGAGCGAGATGACGGACTCCTGCTTCGGCAGGCTCTGCGCGGCGCTGCCGGCGAAGAACTGCTTGAGCGCGGCCGTGCCGTTCGCGGCGACCGAGTTGTGCTGCAGGTACGCCGGGTCGAACTTCTCGTCGAGGACGGACACGTCGTGGTCGCGGAACAGCCGGTTGTACGCGGTCACCGCGAGCACCCGGTTGTGCTCCTCCTGCCGCTCGGTCAGGTGGTGGTCACGCTTCGCGGCCGGGTACAGGTCGCTGAACATGCTGTTCGTGTTGCCGCTGGCCGGCGTGCCCGTCGGCACCGTCTGGCGGAGTGCCCACCACTCGCTGATGCGCCCGTTGCGCATGCGGAACAGGTCGACGGCAGCGTCACCGGTGCGTTCGTCCTTCGGCTTCGCGGTGATCTGCCAGTGCACGGCCACCAGGTCCGCGTCACCGGCGATGTGCTTGATCACGGCGTGGGCGCCGGGGACCCGGGAGCGGTCGGCGGTGAACTCGGCGAGCAACGCGGACGGACCCGAGGCGCTCGTCGCACCGTGGGCGACGGCACCGGTCGCGACGGCGGTCCGTGCAGCCGCACGGGCCTTCGCGGACGCGGGGGACCGGAAGGCGCACCGGAACAGGTGCCGGACGGTGGCCTCGTTGCGCTGCTCGGCGCGACGGTCGAGCCGTGAGACCGCCGTGCCGCCCGAGGTCGTCCGCGCCGCACGGTTCACCGTGTGGTGCGCGGAGGTCGCCGTGGTGACGGAGGTGGTGGTGTCGGAGGTGGAGGTGTGGAGGGGGGCCGCCACGGCCGGACCGGCCACGAGCGACACGGCGATGGCGACCGGAGCTGCCACCGCACACGCCTTGGCGATGATGGGGAGAAGTGATGTCGTCTGCACGGCAGAACGATGGAACCGGACCCTGGAAGCCCACGCGCGCCCTGGGGCCGCCACTCGCTCGACCGTGACCGGCTTCTCAGCCGCGGTGCGCGCCTCCAGGGTGGCCTGTGCGCGCGCTGCCAGGGTGACCCGTTGCCGCTGGTGATCGACGGTCCGGACCTGTGGGACGGCTCACGCGCACTGTCAGCCGATCCCTACGCTCCGGGCTCGTCGATGGCCAGACGGAGCTCGGCGAGCACGGGCAGCGCGGCGCGCAGTGCGTCGACCCCATCCGGGCCCAGGCGTTCGAGCGCGCCGACCAGGACGTGCTCGGCCGAGGCGTCGTAGACCCGGAGCCGCTCGGACGCGAGCTCGGTCAGGGCGATCTCGGTGCTGCGGCCGTCACCGGTGGCGAGCCGCCGGTGGACGAGCCCGCCGCGTTCCATCGCGGTGACGAGGTTGCTGACCGTGGAGCGGGCGAGGCCGAGGGACCGGCCGAGCGCCGTCGGCGTGAGCCACCCGGCCTCGTCGAGTCGTCGCAGGACCTCGATCTGGGCGTCGGGCAGTTCCGGCAGCGCACCGTCACGACGTGATGCGTTCAGCAGGGTGCGGCGGAACGGGCCGACCTGGTCGCTGAGCCGCCGGGCGATGTCCCGGAGTCCTGCGGTGTCGTGCTCGCTGCCCATGTCCTCAGCTTAGGTCCTCGAAAAAGGTTTGCAACAAAACTATGTTTGGCGCAGGATGGGTGCATGACGATCACCACCTCAGTCGCACAGCCCGTCCCGTCGCAGGACCTCTCCGGCATCGTCGGACACCGGTTCATCTACACGTACGCCAACGGCTGGCAGTACGAGATGTACGTCAAGAACGCCACCACCATCGACTACCGCATCCACTCCGGCATGGTCGGCGGGCGCTGGGTCAAGGACCAGCAGGTCGACCTCGTGGTGCTCACCGCCGGCGTCTACAAGGTGTCGTGGAACGAGCCGACCGGCACGAGCGTCGTCGTGACCGTGGTGCCGGGGGAGCGCGTGCTGCACGGCACGATCTTCTTCCCGCACTGGGTCGAGGAGGACGGCAGCAAGACCGTGCTGTTCCAGAACGACCACCTGGACCGGATGCGCGAGTACCGCGACGCCGGCCCCACCTACCCGATCTACGTCGTCCCCGAGTTCGCCCACATCACCCTGTTCGAGTTCGTCGGCCAGGACGACGAGACCGTCGTCGACACTGCTCCCGCCGACCTGCCGGCCGGGTTCGCCGACCGGAGCAATTGAGCATGACCGCGGAACGTCCGCTGGAGCGTGCCCTGACGAGCATCCGGCTCGAGCACCGGGGTGGAGCGCTCCGGGGGTGGGAGTACCGTCCGGCGTCGGCACCCTCGGCTGCCGGCGGCTCGGTGCTGTTCGTGCACGGATTCGGTGACTCGTCGATCGGTCCGCGCCAGCTCTTCGTGCAGGCCGCGGCCGCCCTGACCGACACCGGTCTGACGGTCCGCTCCTACGACCGTCTCGGGCACGGCACGAGCGACGGACGGTTCGCGGACATCTCGATCGGCGACGAGGTCGAGCAGGTCGTCACGATGATCCGGGCGTTCTCGGCCGACCAGGGGGCGCCGATCGACGTCGTCGCCCACAGCCTGGGCGCCGTCGAGTCGGCGATGGCGGCGGCGAGGGTCCCCGACCTGGTCCGGAGCCTGACCCTGTGGTCGCCCGCCGGGGTCGTGGTCGACGACATCGCCGTGCACGACACCATCCAGGGGCAACCGCTCGCACCTGTCCGTGACCGCGGCTGGTTCGACTTCGGTGGGACCGCCCTCGGGCGCGGGTTCGTCGACGAGGTCCGGGACGGACTCGACGTCTACGCCCAGGCACGCGGGTACGACGGGCCGGTCGACGTCCTGCACGGCACCGCCGACGAGATCGTCCCGGTCGAGTACGGCCGGCGCTACGGCGAACTGCTCAGCGGGGCGACGTTCACCGCGGTCGAGGGTGCGGACCACGTCTGGTCGTCGGTCCCGTGGCGCGATCAGCTCGTCGACCGCCTGCTCGACCGCGTCAGGGAGCGGTCCGGGCGATGAGGTCCTGCACCCGCGCGCGAACGTCGTCGCGGATCCGCCGGACGGCGTCGAGGTCGAGCCCCGCAGGGTCCGTGAGCTCCCAGTCCTCGTAGCGCTTGCCCGGGAACACCGGGCAGGCGTCCCCGCACCCCATCGTGATGACGACGTCGGCAGCGCGGACGGCATCGGTGCTGAGCAGGGCCGGCTGCTCGCTCCGGATGTCGATGCCCTCCTCGAGCATCGCCGCGACGACCACGGGGTTGAGCTGGTCGGCCGGTTCGGAGCCGGCGCTCCGGACGTCGACGCGGCCACCGGCCAGGTGCTGCAGGAAGCCGGCGGCCATCTGGGAACGACCGGCGTTGTGGACGCAGACGAACAGGACGGTGGGCATGCGGGGTGCTCCGATCAGAGGACGACGGCGCCGAGCAGGCCGGCTCCGATGACGACGGCCCACGGGGGAGCGGACCAGCGGGTGAGGGCGGTGAAGGCGGCCACGGCGAGCGCCAGTGCGGGTGCCGAGCGGACCCCCTCGGTGATGACCGGGTCCCAGAGCGCCGCGGCGAGGAGCCCGACGACCCCCGCGTTCACGCCGGCCAGCACGCGCCGGGCCCACGGCAGGGCACGGAGCACGTGCCAGAACGGCAGGGCGCCGATGACCAGGAGCGCCGCCGGCAGGAAGATCGCGACGAGTGCCACCGCCGCGCCGACGAGCCCGCTCGGACTGCCGTCGGCGACGGCGCCGAGGTAGGCGGCGAAGGTGAACAGCGGCCCGGGCACGGCCTGTGCGGCGCCGTACCCGGCCAGGAAGTCCGCGTGGCCCACCAGGTGCGTGGCCACGGTCTGTGACTCGAGCAGCGGCAGGACGACGTGGCCGCCGCCGAAGACGAGCGAGCCCGCCTGCGCGAAGACCCCGAACAGGCGAACGGCCCCGGTGCCGCTCGCGGCGACGGGTGCCGCGACGAGCAGGGCGGCGAACGCGACGAGCGCCGACACGGCGACCCAGCGGGGGAGGCGCACGGCGATCTGGGAGCCGGCGCCCTCGGTGTCTCCGACGTCCTCGACCGGGCCGACCACCCGACCGAGCCACAGCACGCCGACCACACCGCACACCGCGATGACCGCGACCTGCGCCGCCGGACCGGGGACGAGCAGCACCACGATCGCGGCGGCGGCCGCGATGGTCGCCCGACGGCGGTCCGGTGTGAGCGAGCGCGCCATGCCGAGCACCGCCTGCGCCACCACCGCGGCTGCGGCGGCCTGCAGCCCGAGCAGCCATCCGGCGCCGGCCAGGTCGGGCGTGCCGGAGACGAGCAGGGCGAACGCGACGAGCAGCACCGCGGACGGCAGGGTGAACCCGCACCACGCGGCGAGGAGTCCGAGCAGACCGGCGCGCTGCAGCCCGAGTGCCATGCCGACCTGGCTCGACGCCGGTCCGGGCAGGAACTGGCACAGCGCGACGAGGTCGGCGTAGGCGTCGTCCCGCAGCCAGCGGCGACGCACCACGAAGGCCTCGCGGAAGTACCCGAGGTGTGCAACCGGCCCGCCGAACGAGGTCAGCCCGAGCCGCAGGAACACCAGGAACACCGATCCCGCGGACGACCGCAGGGGCTCGGGGCTCGTCGTCACCCGCTCATCTTGACGACGGCAGATGGTTCAGTCAACATTGAACCGATGAACACTCGGCGGCAGGACCTCGAGCAGCGTGCGGCGCAGCACGCGGCCCTCGGCGACGTCGCCCGCCTGGCGATCGTCGACCTGCTCGCCGCGTCCGACGCCAGCCCGAGCGAGGTGCGGGCCGCCCTCGGGATCTCCGGGCCGCTCCTGGCGCACCACCTGCGCGTCCTCGAGCAGGCCGGTCTGGTCACGCGACGCCGTTCCGACGGCGACGGGCGCCGCAGCTACCTGCACCTCGAACCGAGCGGTGTCCCGCACGGTTCGGCAGCGGTGCCGGGGCCGGTGTCCCGCGTGCTGTTCGTCTGCACCGGCAACTCCGCGCGCTCCCCGCTGGCCGCGGGCGTCTGGGCGCAGGTCAGCGAGATCGGTTCGCTGTCGGGCGGGACGCGTCCCGCGGCCGCCATCGCCCCCGGGGCGGTCGCCGTCGGGGAACGCCACGGCCTGGACCTCGGCCGCCACGTCCCGCGAGCCTTCCGCGACCTCGTCGCCGACGGCGACCTGGTCGTCACGGTCTGCGACCGTGCACACGAGTCGATCGACGACGGCGACAGCCTGCACTGGTCGCTGCCGAACCCCTCGCGCGTCGGCACGCCGGACGCGTACGAGGCCACCTACGCGGACCTCCGGTCCCGCGCCACCGCGCTCGCTGCGCGCCTCGCCGCCTGACGCGGCCCCACGAACGGAACGCCCCGATGAGATCCCCCCTCCTCATCGGGGCGTTCTCCTTGCTCGACCGCCTGCGGACTGGAGGCGCGGGACGGGCCCGCACCGTGCCTCCCGTCCGTCCCGTGGTGCGCCCAGGGCGGCGTGCGCTCCCGGGGGAGCCGTCACTCAGGACCGGCGGCTGCCGGCGACCAGCCGGAGGACCTGATCGGTGTGGCGCTCCGCTGTCGCGCCTCGGGCGTGCTCGATCGCGGCGGCGGTGTGCGGTCGCAGCAGCGTCCGGTCCGAGGCCAGCTCGATGATCGTCGTGGCGAGCCCGAACGCGGTCTCGTCGTCGGTCAGGACGGCGGCGGAGCCGAACTCACTCGCCAGGCGGATGTCGGACACGATGACCGGACGGTGGTCCCGGAACGCCTCGAGCGCGGTCATCGGCTGGCCGTCGTGCTCGAGCGAGCAGACCACCGCCGCGTGCCCGCACAGCAGCAGGTCGTGGACGGCCTGCGACGACAGGCGGCCGTGGACACGGACCGACACCGGCGTGCGGGTCGGGGGAACGGTCCCGCCGGCGACGTCGACCCGAACGGCGTGTGCGCCGAGTCGGATCTCCACCAGCCGGATCGCGTTGAGGAGGACGTCGAGGCGCTTGTCCGGGGTGAACCGGGACGCCCAGACGAGCCGGAGTGGGCCGAGTTCCGGCGCCGGCGGCGGTTCGACCGGTCGGCGGCCGAGGGCGTTGGGCACGACGTGGACCGGGCCGACGCCGGCCTCACGGAGGACACGGGCCTGCCGCGTCGTCGGGGTGACGACGACGTCGGCCGCCCCGGAGACGGCCACTGCCATGTTGCGGCGCGCGTCGTCCATGGGGTGCCCCGTGAAGCGGTGCCGCGTGGGCCGGATCCCGGTCACCACACGGTGCGCGTGCCGTGCGAGGGGCGCCATCGCCGCCGCGGTCCGGCCCCGGACCGGCGCCGAGCCGTGCACGGTGTGGATCGTCGGCAGCTCGAGGGATTGCGCCGTGGTCAGCGCCGCCGCGGCGAGGCCGAAGTCCGAGTGGGTGACGACGAGGTCGATCCGTTCCTCGAGCATCAGTGTGCCGAGGCACCGGCGGACACGGACCGAGTTGCGGACCACCGGCAGGTCGCTCTCCGGCGCGCTGATCGACGGCTCGACCTCGAACAGGCGGACGCCGTGCTTCCGCAGCTCCGCGGTCTCGCTCGACCGCGGAGTCGCCACCCAGACGACGTGACCGGACTCGGCGAAGGCCTTCGCCTGCTCGACCAGCGCGGCGCGTTCACCCCGCATCGCCGACAGCGGGAAGTCGCTCACGAGCAGGACCGTCGCCTTCGCCGCGGCCACGTCAGCGGCCGGTCTCGAGCACGGTGGTCTGGCGGGGGCTGCGCATGCGGTCTCTCACGGTTCGGGAGCGGAACGGGGTGCTGGGAACCGTAGGCGTTCAGAAGACGATCGTCTAGTGAACTGCGACGCTGCTGAGCGGGCCTTCACGACTCCCCGGGCGGACGCTCAGCCGGGCAGGCAGTGGTCGCACGAGCCGGGCGGCGTCGCCGACCCGGCTCGCGGGGACGCGAACGTCCCTGCCCGTCCCACCGATCACCCGAATCACGGCAGGACGAGATGTGGGGCGAATCAGGACAGGAAGGAAGCGTCGAGGCGCAATTGACGCCAGGTGGCGCTTCCTCCCCACGGGCTGAGTGTGTCGCTCTGCCGCTCGCGGATTCGGGTTCCGCTACCGCGCACAGCATGCGCCTCAACGGCCCGTACCGATAGAGCAAACGTCAGATCACCTCGAAACCCGCTTCACGGCAATCTCGCGCGGACGGTCTCGCCGCCCAGGATGCCGCGACGGAGTCCTGGTTGGTGCGATGCGGTGCAGCTCTGGTGGTTCCCACCGATCGGGCGCACACTCGCCCCACGGTATCTACCGTCGCCGCAGTGAGATCCCTCGATGTGTGCAGGCCGAGCCGCCGCTGAACAGAGGACACCATGACGAACACACCCGACGCCCCTTCCGTACCGCTGTCGCTGACGAGCGTCATCGCCTCCGGTCTCCCCGTCGACCTCGGGGAACTCGTCTCGGAGCCGTTCTACGACGTCCCCGCGGTGTTCAACCGGCGTCCGGACCGGGTCGAGATGGACGCACTGCGCGGAGCAGATGGTCACGACCGTCTCACCCGAGCTGGTTACTCGGAAGTGACGATGGACGTCCGTGACCGACGACTGATCATCGGGCACACGAACCTCGGCCAGCTCGAGCGCGGCCTCGCGACCGTGATCGCGACGATCGTCGACACCGTGAGCCGCGACGCGTTGCGGGAGAAGGACCGGCAGCGAGAGCTCGCACGGACCGACTTCGACGAGCGCGAAGCACGAGCGCAGGACGTCACCCGCGCCGCTGCGCGGATCAGGTTCATCCCGGCCGAACCGACGTCCTCGACGGGCCTGCTCGACACCGTTCCGAGTCCGCACGCCTGATCCACGACGTGGCGCAGTCCTTCCGCTGGCGTCACCGCTGCCAGCGGGAGGGGGTGGACATCGTGTCGAGAGCTACGGCGGCCACGGGGAGCCGGAGCGCTGCCAGCGTGCCCATCCCTCGAGCTGTGCCTTGGCGTTGTCCAGACTGCTGTGACTGCCGTGTGGACCGCCCGTGGTGAACATCACCGCGTAGACACGTGCGTAGTCGGACGTGGACGTCACGGTGCCGATGATGTCGCCTGCAACCCAGGCTTCCCACCGCTCCGCACTGATGACACTCCACCGCACAGTCGCCGTGCGGGTGCCCTCAGCAGGCCTCATCTCGGCGTCACCCGGCGGATGCGCGCTCCCGCCCGCGGTGGCCCGGCCAGCGTCATTGATGCCCCCGGCCATGCGAGGTGGATTGTCCGAGCATCCCGTCCCGTGCTCGTGAATACTGACGGGGAAGGATGCGGGTGCGTGGATGCATGAGCGCCTCCGGCTGGCATCGGACGATGAAGATCGGTCCGGCGGCCAGGGGGCTCGGGTCACCTTCGACAGACCCTAGGGGATGAACCGGGGTTTCTCCTGACGGAGTTGCGACTGCGATCCGTCCTCTCGTTCGCGATCCCCCCCCACACCGCCTGCCCGATATGGTGAATACTCACCGAGCTGGGGGATCCGGATGGCCCAAACACGCGAGATACGCCTCCTCGACACCTTCGTGACATTGACCGACAGCCTCATCGCCGACTTCGACGTCCTCGACGTCCTGCAGACCCTCGTCGACCGTTCCGTGGAACTCTTCGACGCAGCGGCGGGAGCAATCCACCTGCGCAACGGCGACGGCGTCCTCGAGGTGGCGGCGTCGACGAGTGAGCGGAGCAGCTTCATCGGGCTCCTGCAGCTCAACGCTGGCGAGGGCCCGTGCATCACCGCGGTGACCACCGGGCAGCTCGTCACCTACGAGGACGCAGCCGAACTGCACCAGAAGTGGCCGCGGTTCGCAGCCGCCTCCCGGGAGCACGGGTACCTCGGCGTCCATGCGATCCCGCTGCGCCTCCGAGACGACGTGATCGGGTCGCTGAACCTGTTCCGGGAGACCGAAGGGGCTCTGAACGGACCGGATGCGCGCGCGGCGCAAGCGCTGGCGGACGTCGCGACGATCAGTGTGCTGCAGCAGCGGACCATCGAGCACGCGACACTCGCCGCGACGCAGCTCCAGCACGCGCTGGACACCCGCGTCGTGATCGAGCAGGCCAAGGGGTACCTGGCTCGCGCGTTCAGTACCGACATGGAGACGGCCCGCGAAGTGCTCCGTCGGTACGCTCGTGCCCACCAGCAGCGCCTCACCGATGTGGCCTCAGCGGTCGCCCGCGGGGACCTCCCGCTCGAAGCGCTCGGCTTCGCTCCCGGTTCCTGAGCCGCCGACACCGTCCGCTGCTGAGCGCGTGTGCTGATCCGGCCGGGGGACCTCGATGACGGATGTGGGAGGAAACCGCCGAACACGCCGCTGACCGAGGACACTGAGGGCGTGACCGACGCCGCGTCAACGCCAGGAGTGAGCACGCTCATCGCGGTCTCCGGGCGGCACACCGACGAAGCGATCAGTGCACTTGCCGGGTTCTACGCCGGCCGCAGCTGGTACGCCCGACCGGTCGACGAGCACTTCTGGTTCAAGTACGTCAGCGTGGGCGACGACCAGCTGAGCATCCGCCGCTCGCAGATGCACGGCTACCTCCGCGGAGACGTCGCGACCGAGGGCGAAGTCGTCGTCCAGTGGCTGGACCGCGGACAGTGTCACATCGACGTCGGCGGGGACGAGATCCGGATGCGCCCAGGCATCCCGGTGCTGTTCCCCGTCGAGCACCGGTTCCAGGTGCAGGCGCAGGACTGGGACCAACGCCTCGTCCACGTCCGCCGAGACCTCGTCTTCGAAGTCGCCAACGAACTCGACCTGATCGTCGAGTCGCTCTCGTTCGACAACCAGGTCGAGCCCGACACGGCGAGCATCCGCCGTTGGCGGTTCGCTGTCGCCACCGGCATCCGCGCCCTCCAGACCGACGGGGCCTCGTCGCTGCTGTGGCACGAAACGCAACGCCACATCGTCCGGTCGCTGCTGCAGCTCTACCCGCTCCACGCCGTCGCCCTGTCGACCGCCCACAACGAACGCGGCACCGCGAGGCTCCGTGCAGCCGTCGACTACATACACGAGCACGCCCATGAGCCCCTGCCCGTGCGGGACATCGCCGCCGCGGCAGGATTGAGCGTCCGAGGGGTGCAAGAGTCGTTCAAGCAGATCTTCGACCGATCACCACTGACGTTCGTCCGCGACGTACGGCTGGCGCGTGTCCACGAGCAGCTCCGGGCCCTCGAACCGGGAACAGTGCACATCGGCGACGTCGCCCGGAGCTGGGGCTTCGCCCACATCGGCCGGTTCTCCGCCTCGTACTTCCGACGATTCGGCGAGTACCCCCGGGACACGTTGCGACGGTCATGACCGTCATCGCCGGCGCCGGCGCCGGTTCAGCGTCGTGGCGGCCGTGCTGCTGAGCGGGCCCTCACGACTCCCCGGGCGGACGCCCAGTCGGGCGCGGTCCCAGCTCGCCTACCGTGGAGTCACCAGACGATCGTCTGGCGAAGCTGACGGCACACGCCGAGGAACGAGACGACATGTCCATCTCCATGCCCTCTCGGGCGCACCACGTCTCCGCGCTGCTGTCCGGCGTCGCGCTCGTCCTGGGCTCGGTCCTGGTGGCGGCTCCGGCGCCGGCCTCCGCAGACGCCGCGCCGGCGGCTGCCGCCCTGCCCACAGTGACCACGCCCTCCACCTCGACCACCGCGACGGCCCCGTCCACCCCGTCGCAGCACTGGAACTACTCGTTCACCTACCCCCTGGGGCACGCGAGCCCCACGGACATCTGGAACCGACTCCACACCTGCTTCTCCTGCGGGATCCCGATCACCGGCGCCCCGACCGCGTTCCCGCAGGTGGGTGACGTGGTGCCGTTCACCCTGAACCGGTTCGGGGACGACAGCTTCCGGGTGAGCACGTTGTACGACTACTCGGATCCGACGGTGCGACCGGGCGTGAACTCCGGCCTGATCCTGACCGCGACCGATCAGAACATCGGCGGGGCCGGATCGGTCATGAACATCGACTTCACGGTCCGAGCCACCGACGGGCAGACGATCATGACCGTCAGTGCGAACGTCGAGAACGACTTCGGGTCGTCCGGTCGGCGACAGGCCTACGCCCAGTGGGAGCACGACCAGTGGGCCCGCGTCGCGGACCGTCTGCAGCACGGCTGAGCGGCTGCGGGGCTGATCCGGGACCCGCCGGTTCCTGTCCGGTTCCTGCGGAACATGGACACGTCTGAGCCGTGGTCGACGTACAGTCTCCGGAAGCTACCCCGCCGGACCCTACCGGCGGGTGCCCGACCCCCGTTCCCGGGCTGGCCTCGTCATGACCACCGCGTCGAACCCGACGGCGTCGTAGCGCGAGGACGTCTGCTCCTGACCCGAACTCGTGGCAGACGTCCTCGCACCTTCCCGCTATCGTCGAGGAACGGCCGGTCCCCGATCTCGGGGCGAGCAGCGGCCAGGGGACCACGGGGGACACCATGCAGCACCAGCGCGCCATCACCGCACTCACGACGCTCACCGCGACGATCGCCCTGGCGGTGACGCTCAGCGGGTGCACGGTGTCGACGTCGTCGTCACGGACCGTCACACCGGACGCCTTCGAACGCGTCGTCGTCGACGCGTTGGCGGACGTCTCGGACGCGACGCCCGAGGTCGACTGCGGTGCGGACGACATCGCGATCGAGGACGGCGCCGAGGTGCACTGCGACGTGAACACGGCGGGCTACGACGTGGTCTACGACTCGGTGTCCACGATCAGCACCGACGGCGGCGACGACTACCACGTGGACGTGGAAGTGGCCGACCAGCCCAAGGACTGATCGGCCACTGCGCGGTGTCCGACGACTAGCGGTCGGACGCTTCGACGACGCAGCTCTCGACCTGCTCGGCGGCCTTCGAGTCGTCGGCGAACGGCGTCGGCGCATCCGAGGTGGTGGTCGTCTCGTCGGCGACGGCCTGCTTGGCGACGTCGTTCACGGCGTACAGCGGACCGTCGAAGTCGTCGGCCGTGGGGTCGGCGGTGGTCGCCCAGATGGTGACCTCGTCGTCGTTCGAGTCGTTGCTGTCCGCGGGGACGATCGCGGCACCGAGGTACCAGCCGCCGTCCCCCTTCTGGATGTTCGCGAACTCGGTGGTGTCGTGCGACCCGACCGCCTCGTCGATCATGTCGACGGCGGCGCTGGCGGCCACGTCGCACTGGGCCGACTGCGACTTCTCCTCGGAGCCGGGGACCTTGCCGACGGGGTTGATGTTCTGCGCTCCGCCGGGGTCGCAGGCGGTGAGCAGGAGGGCTACGGTGGCGGCGCCGAACAGCGCCGTGACGGTCTTCGCTCGCGTGGACATGGCCCTGAACGTAGGCCGGCCCCGGTGGGCGGCGGTTCAGCCAGGAGCGTCCCGACGACGGACGGGAGGCCCGGCGCACGTCGTGCCCCGGGCCTCCCGTCCGTCACCTGGTCCCGTTGCCGGACCGTGTCCCGTTGCCGGACCGTGTCCCGTTGCCCGACCGGCGTCCCGTCACAGGATCGGGGTGCCGCCGGTGACGGCGACCCGCGCCCCGGAGACGTAGCTGCCGTCGTCACTGGCGAGCAGCACGTAGACGGGTGCGAGCTCGGCGGGCTGGCCGGGACGGCCGAGCGGCGACTGCTTGCCGAACTGCTCGACCTGCTCCGGCGGCATCGTCGACGGGATCAGCGGGGTCCAGATCGGACCGGGGGCGACGCTGTTCACGCGGATCCCGCGGTCACCGAGCAGCTGCGCCAGCGCGGCCGACAGGTTCGCGACGCCGGCCTTGGTGACGTCGTAGGGCGCCAGGTTCGGCTTCGGGTTGTCGGAGTTGACCGAGCTCGAGCCGATGATCGACGACCCCGGGCCGAGGTGCGGCAGGGCCGCCTTGACGAGGTGGAAGTAGGCGCTGAGGTTCGTCGCGAGGGTGTGGTCCCACTCCTCGTCGCTGATCTCCTCGATCGTCTCGTGGGTCATCTGGTAGGCGGCGTTGTTCACGAGGACGTCGAGCCCGCCGAGTTCCGAGACCGCCTGGTCGATGACGGCTCGGCAGTACGCGGGATCACTCACGTCGCCCGGGAACAGCACGGCCTTGCGACCGGCTTCCTCGATCCAGCGCTTCGTGTCCTGCGCGTCGTCCTCCTCTTCCGGCAGGTAGCTGATCAGGACGTCAGCACCCTCGCGCGCGAACGCGATCGCGACGGCCTTCCCGATGCCGCTGTCCCCGCCGGTGATGACTGCACGCTTGCCGGTGAGCTTGCCGGAGCCGCGGTACGACTCCTCGCCGTGGTCGGCCTTCGGCGTGAGTTCCTGGTCGCTCCCCGGGGGCTGCTGCTGCTCGGTCATGTCTCTCCCTGTGGTCGGTTTCCCTGGACGTCCCCGATCGTCTGCGACCCCCACTGAGCGCCTGTCCAGGGTCACGGCGTACCCCGTTGGGTGCTCGAAGATGTGTACCCGGCACGACGGCGGCCTACCGTGGCACCGGATCAGGGAACCGTCACCGCGACGGAAGCTCCTCTTCACCAGGGAGCAACGTTGAAGTACGTGAACTACGCGGGCACGGTCCGTGTCCTGACGAGCGACACGATCGCCGATGCGGTGATCCGGTACGCCGCAGCACTGCACCAGAGTCGGCTGAGCGACGTCGTGTCCATCCCGACGGCGGACGACTTCGGGGTGGCGAGCACCATCGAGGTGCTCCTGGCCCCGGCGGTCCCGGTCGCCCTCGAGCCCGCTCCGGACGACGACCTCGAACCCGAGGGCGAGGCGTTCCTGCTCGAGATCGGTCGGCGCACCGAGGCCGTGCTCGCCGTCGACACCAACGCGTCGCCGCCGGACTTCGGGCGCTGATCGGACGCCCCGCTGGCGCTCCGCAGGGGCGCCCCTACGCCACCGGCCCCTCGGTCAGGTCCGACCGGGTGTCCGCGTGGATCACCTCGTCGTGGTCGAACGTCAGCGCGGCGGCGCGCAGCCGTGCAACGAACACCGCGTCCTCGCGCTCGAGCTCGTCCTCGTCGGCGTCCTCGACCACGAGCTGACTCGACGGCCCGATGAGCACCTTGGTGGTCGTCATGGTGCCGTCGGCGGCCACGGCGGGGATCGCCACGGTGTCCGCACGGCTGCCCCCGGCCAGTGCGGCGGCGTACTCGATCACGGCATCGGCCACGTCGTCGCTCGTCAGGATCGTCGAGCGGTCGTACTGGATGTACTTCATGTCCGACCTCCTGGAGCACAGCCAACAGCGCGTTGGCTGGCCGCTGTACAGGAACGCGGCGCGTCGCTCGTTGCGCGGACGCCGACTTGTCGTCAGGATCATCACGTGCCCGAGACGATGCACCGCATGCTGCGGGAGATCCAGACCGCCGAGCCGTCGGTCGCGGCCGAGGCGATGGCTCGGACGCACATCACCCACGGGCTGTCGGTCGAACCGACGGACGCCGAGTTCGTGTTCGAGGAGCGCGTCCGCGGCACGGCACTGCTGTCGCTCGAGTCGACCCGCTGCACCGGCGTCCTGAGCGGCGCGATCGAGCCCGGGGACGCGATGATGATCTTCTGGATGAAGTCCGGGGTGGCCCAGCTCGACGAGAACACCGTGAAGATCGGCCGTCCGACGCTCTTCCGTCAGGGTCCCCAGCGCTTCCGCTGGATCGCCTGCAACAAGGACGTCCTGCGCATCGACCGCGCGATCGTCGAACAGGTCGCGGCTGAGCGCGGTGACTGGGCCCCCGGTCCCATCGAGTTCCGTCCGCGGCACGTCCCCGAGGGCGCCCCGCTCGCTGCCTGGTGGCTCATGGTGCGTTCCATCGCGCAAGAGGTCCTGGCCGGACCGGACACCGTGCCGATCGAACGCGAGCGGGAACTCACCCGGATCGCCGCCGGCGGGCTGCTCACCGCGATCCCGCACTGGCCGGTCGGGCAGCACGAGCCGGTCTTGGCCTCCACCGCCCGCTTCGCCCGTGCCGAGACCTTCCTGCTCGAGCACGCCACCGAGCCGATCACCGTCGACGACGTCGCCGAGGCCGCCGGCCTGAGCGTGCGCGGCGTGCAGGCGGCGTTCCAGCGGCACCACGGCATCACCCCGACCATGTACCTGCGCCGCATCCGGCTGCTGCTCGCCCGCGAACAGCTCGAGTCGGGCGACGGGCGGAGCATCGCCGAGATCGCCCGGGCCACCGGGTTCGCCCACCTCGGCCGGTTCGCGGGGAGCTACCGCGAGGAGTTCGGCGAGCTGCCCCGGCAGACGGCGTCCACCGCGCGCGACAGCGCCCGCGCGTAGGCGAGCACCCGCGCGGCCCCGCAAGAATCCCGCAACCGCCCGCGGTCCGGCCGACCGCCGACGATCGTCGCCCTACGTTTGCGCTGCACGGACACGCAGCCACGACGACTGGAGACCCCATGGCCGGCTCAGCAGCACCACCCGTCCCGACTGCGGTCGTCCCGCCGACGACGGATCCGTCGACGTTCGGCCGCCGGCTCATCGAGGACGCCTCCTACGCCCGTGAGCACTTCGTCTTCACCGCACTGCTCGGGTCCCCGCTGCTGCCACGGATCGTCCGTCGGCTGCTGCTCCGCGCCGCTGGGGCACGCGCCGAGTCCGGTGTGGGCACCGGGTTCTCGCTGACGGGCGACCCGAAGCACCTCACCATCGGCCGGGGCGTCTTCTGCAACCGGAACGTGACGGTCGAGGCCGTGGCCCCCGTGAGCATCGGCGCGAACACCGCCATCGGGATGCAGGTGCTCATCATGACGAGCCACCACGAGATCGACGCCGAGGGCCGGTGGAGCGACGTCGCGACTGGCCGCCCGGTGGTCGTCGAGGAACACGTCTGGATCGGCGGCCGCGCCACGATCCTGCCGGGCGCCCACATCGAGCACGACGTCGTGGTCGCCGCCGGCGCCGTGGTCGTCGGCCGCCTGGCGGCGCACGGCGTCTACGCCGGCGTCCCCGCCAAGCGCATCCGCGAGCTCGCCCCGTCCGCGCGACCGCCGGTGGTGGACCCCGCCGCGTGACGGCCGGGAGGCCCGTGGCGGCGCCGCCACGCGCCTCCCGTCCGCCGTCGGTACCGCTTCGAACACGCCGGCGTCGCCGGACCGCTCAGCGGCGCGACGAGCTGAGCGGCACCGAACCCACGCGCGCCGGCACCGGCCACCGCGGCACCCAGCACCGGACCTGCTCGGCGTAGCGGCGGAAGTCGTCGCCGAACCGTTCCTCCAGGTCGGATTCCTCGAGCGGGCGGACGATGCAGTTCCAGACCACGGAACCGGCGACCGCGTAGACGACGACCAGCCACGACGACAGCAGCAGCCCGACGGCGACCCCCTGCGTGATGCCGGCCAGGGCCATCGGGTTCCGCACCGACCGGTACGGCCCGGCGACCACCAGGCGGTTCGCGGTGGCCGAGGGCAGCGGCGTACCCTCGCCCTTCGTCGACATCGCCGCCGCCGACGCGATGCCGAGCGCACTCGCCAGCAGGAGCACGACCACACCGACGACGGTGAGGGTGGTGACGAAGGGTGTCGGAAGCTGCGGGTGCAGGCCCCAGCGGTGCTCCGCGAACGCGATGACCAGGGGGAACACCCCGAGGAACAGGCCCCAGAAGACGACGATCTGCAGCACGGTCGCGGTGACGTGCCGGGAGCGCGGGGCCGCGGCGTCAGCGGTGCGGATCCGCAGCGGACCGCTCTTCACCCACTCCGTCGGGACCCGTCCGAGCAGGACGAGGGCGAGGGCGACCGTCGAACCGATCGTGGCGGCCAGCATGACGAGCACGCCCCAGCCGGCCTCGCCGGTCACGGTGGCCCAGACGCTCAGGGCGACGAGCACCAGGGCGGTCCACACCGTCGTGACCACGGCGGCGGCCCGGACACCGGCGGCGGCGAGCGCCGAGGCGACGACGAACAGCGGGACGTCGAACACGGCGACGAGCACCGGGTCGAGCGAGCCGAGCGTGGCCGTGCGGATCCACGGCAGCGTCGCGACGGCGATCCACCAGGCTGCTCCGCCGACGGCTTGCAGCGCGTAGTACCGCCGGCCCCAGGACATGGGTGCACGGTAGCAGTGCGCGGCGAGGGGCCGGGCCGGGGGCGCCCTCGCTCCCGCTGGGGGGTCAGCTGGTGTGGTTGATCTGTCCGAGCCAGCGACCGAAGGACGGGGTGCGCTCGTCGTGCAGGCTGGGCAGGACGGGCTTCGGCAGGCAGGCGCGCTCGTCGGTGACGGTTCCGGCGCCGGTGCTCTTGTGGAGGTCGAGGCTCATGGTGGGCTCCTTCGTGGTCGGTGGAGTGTTCGACACCGGGCGGGGCCGTTCCATTCCCATCTGACCCGCCCCGCCCTGCGCAGTCGTCCAGCACCGCCGGGTTTGCTCGACCGCATGAGCGAGCACGACGACGAGCAGACCCGAGCCGACTTCGACGACGCGGTGAACATGACCGCCACCGAGCTGCGGAAGTGGCTCGACACCGACGAGTCGAAGTCCGTCGGGCAGAAGCCCTCCGGCGGCGGCGAGTCGACCGGGCACGAGAGCGGCCGGCACATCATCCGCATCCTCGACAAGCACAAGGCCGACCGCACCGATGACGACCTGGCGCACATGCGGAAGGTCGTCGGCTACGTCGCCCGGCACTCGCAGCAGCGTCCCGAGGGCGACGTGCACGACACCCCCTGGCGGTACTCGCTCATGAACTGGGGCCACGACCCGGAGAAGCACTGACGGCATCGGGCAGAATGGGGGGCGTGAACGAGACGGGCATGCCGCGCTTCCGACGGATCTGGTCGACCGTGCAGGTCGGTGTCCTCGCGATCGCCGTCGCGTTCTGCATCGTGATGCTCGTGATCGGGCAGGGCAAGCTCGACCGGGTCTACGCGGTCGCCGCGGTGTTCTTCGGACTCGCCCTGGTCGGGCACAGCACGTACCTGTGGCTCGTCGCCCGGGCGAACCGCCGTCCCTGACGCTCGTCCGCTTCGGCGATCCCCGGCTAGGCGTTCTGGTGGACCCGCAGCCAGTCGATGGTCATCTGCTGCGGGAACCGTGTCGAGGCGTCCGGCGAACCCGGCCAGTTCCCGCCGACCGCGACGTTGAGGATCACGAAGAACGGCTTGTCGAACACCCACGGGGCCGAGCCGACGTCGGCCCGGGTGACCGTCCGGTACGCGACGCCGTCGACCGTCCAGGTGATCGAGCCGGGGCGCCAGTCGACCCCGTACACGTGGAAGTCGTCGGCGAACGCTGCTCCGGACGGGTTCGTGTACGCCGCCGAGATGCCCTGCGCGCCCGAATACCCGGGCCCGTGCACCGTGCCGTGCACGATCCCCGGCTCGTACCCGACGTTCTCCATGACGTCGATCTCCCCGCACGCCGGCCAGCCGACCTGCCCGATGTCCGCGCCGAGCATCCAGAACGCCGGCCAGATGCCCTGGCCGCGGGGGATGCGGATCCGCGCCTCGATGCGGCCGTACTGCGCGGTGTAGGTGCTCTCGGACTTCAGCCGGGCCGACGAGTACGAGCCGTCGGCCTCGCGGTGTGCGGTGATCACGAGGTTGCCGGCACCGTCGAGCGCCGCGTTCCGCCGCGAGTCCGTGTAGGTCTGCAGCTCCGCGTTGCCCCAGCCGCCGGCACCCAGGTCGTACCGCCAGATCCCCGGGTTCGGCGCGCTGCCGGCCGGCCCGTCGAACTCGTCGGCGGCGAGCAGCACGGGCGCAGCGGTCGGCGACGCAACTCCGGTCGCGGCCTGTGCCGAACCGTCCGGACCGATCGCCGTCGCGCCGAGGGCGGTCGTCGCGGCCCCGGCGAGTCCGAGCGTCATGAAGCGCCGTCGATCGATGTGCTGGTCCATGTCGTGCTCCCTGCAGCGCGATGGTGGTGTGGTGGTCGGATCATGCACCATTCGGCCGCACCTGAACAGGCCCGGACCCCGCTTCGTCCGCGGGACGCACCCGTCAGCCGAAGCGCATCGCCAGCGGCACGAGCAACCCCGCGACCCAGACGAGCACCATCACGAGGGCGCCGACCGCGATGAGCCGTCGGCGACGCCGCAGCTTCGGGCTCCGCTCCTCGCCCCACATCTGTGCACGGACCAGCACCCGGTTCGCCTGTTCGACGACCTTCCGCACCTCGGGGTCGTCGACGTCGAGGACACCGGAGCGGGCGTGCTCGGCGATGACCGCGGCTTCGTCGACGGTCAGGTCGTCCTTGCGCATGCTCCATCTTCGCACCGCGTGCAGGGGTACGACCCGGCTGTGCGGGAACGGACCACGGCCGGGTACCAAGGACACATGGGACATCGGTACCGCGGGAAGATCGTCGTCATCACCGGAGCATCGAGCGGCATCGGGAGGGCCGCCGCACACGAGTTCGCCCGGCAGGGCGCCACGCTCGTGCTCGCCGCACGCGGGCACGACTCGCTCGAGGCCGCAGCCGCCGAGTGCCGCAAGCTCGGCGCCGAGGCGATCGCGATCCCGACCGACGTCGCCGACGAGCACCAGGTCAAGGACCTCATCGGCACCGTGACGACCCGCTTCGGTCGCATCGACGTCTTCGTCGGCAACGCGGCCCTGTTCGTCTACGGCCTGTTCGAGCAGACGCCCACCGAGGCGTTCAAGCGCGTCGTCGACACGAACCTGTACGGGCACCTCAACGCGATCACGCACCTGTTGCCGCACTGGAAGCAGCGCGGGAAGGGCACCTACGTGCTCGTCGGCTCGATCCAGTCGCTGCTCTCGGCGCCGTACCAGTCGGCGTACGTCACGAGCAAGCACGCTGCGCTCGGCCTGGTCGACGTGCTCGGTGACGAGTTCGCGGGCACCGGCATCAAGTTCACCGCGCTGCTGCCGTCCACGATCGACACCCCGATCTACCAGAACGGTGCCAACTACACCGGCAAGACCTCGCACCCGCTGCCGCCCACCGTCTCGGTCGAGCGGGCCGGACGTGCCGTCGTGCAGGCCGCCACGCACCCCAAGCGCTACCGCTTCGTCGGACGGATCCAGGCGTCGCTCGTGCCGCTGCAGTACGTGTTCCCGGGCCTGTTCCACAAGATCACGAAGCCGATGGTGGAGACGTTCGCGCTCCGTGGCGAGGGCGCCCCCACCGACGGGAACCTCTACGCCCCCGCCGACGCCGCGAACGCGACGGACGGTGGCTGGGTCGCGAAGCGACGGCGCCTCACGCGCCCCCTCGTCTGGCTCGGCGTCGCGGCTGCGGGTGCGGCCGTTGTGCTCGGCCGCTCGCGTCGGTAGACGCATCCGCTGACGGCCTGGAGGCCCGGTGCCAGCTGGCACCGAGCCTCCCGTCCGTCCGTGCGTGCGTCCGAATCCGGGCGCACCTGCCCGAACCGGGCGCACCTGCCCGAACCGGGCGTACCTGGCGGAATCGGGCGTACCTGGTGTGTTCTTCGTGGCAGGTACGCCCGATCTCGCCAGGCATCGCAGCCGTTCTGGGAAGGAACGAGCGGCTAGAAGAGCTTCGCGCTCGCGCGCCGGGCACCCTCACCGAGGGACTCGAGCTTCGCCGCGGCGATCTGCGAGTGCACGCGACCGCCCAGGCCACAGTCGGTGCCGGCGATCACGCGCTCGCGCCCGACGACCGAGGCGAACCGCTCGATGCGCTGCGCGACGAGGTCGGGGTGCTCGACGACGTTCGTGGCGTGGCCGACGACGCCCGGGACGATGACCTTGCCCTCGGGCAGGGTGACGTCCTGCCAGACGGTCCACTCGTGCTCGTGGCGGGCGTTCGCGGCCTCGAACGAGTACGCGCCGGCGTCGATCTCGAGCATCAGGTCGACGATGTGGCGGAGCTCGATGTCGGTCGTGTGCGGGCCGTGCCAGGAACCCCAGCACAGGTGGAAGCGCACGCGGCTGGTGTCGAGGCCACGCAGCGCGTGGTTGAGTGCCTCGACACGGATGCGGGTGAAGGCGCGGTAGTCCTCGATGCTCGGCTCGGGGTTGATCTGGTCCCAGTTCTCGGCGATCGAGGGGTCGTCGATCTGCAGCACGAGGCCGGCGTCGAGGATCGCCGTGTACTCCTCGCGCAGGGCGTCCGCCCACGCCCAGATGTGTTCTTCCTCGGTCGCGTAGTACTCGTTCGCGATGCGGGCGGCGGAGCCGGGGGAGAGCGCCGTGATGAAGCCGTTGTCGGCGCCGGCGGCCTCGACCGCGTGCTTGAGGTTGGCGGCGTCGGTGGCCGCGGCGTCGTGGCCGGTGTAGGTGATCGGACCGGTCGTGGTCGGGAACGCGGTGGCGTTCTTGCCGGTGCCGATGCCCGACTCGGGGTCGGTGTAGGCGTCGTGGAAGATCGTCCAGTCGCGCCGGTCCGGGAAGCTCGTGAGCCGGATGTTCCCCGGGGTGGAGCGGACCGGCTGCTGCGAGAAGATGTTCTCGTCGGTCAGGCTCAGGCCGCTGACGCGCTGGAACGAGTAGCCCCACCACGCGCCGTAGTCGACGCTGTTCGACATCGCCTTGCCGAACTCGCCGTCACCGGGCTGCGTGATGCCGAGCGCGGTCTGCCGTGCGACGACGTCGTCGACGGCCGCGCTCGTCAGGGCACGGACCTCGTCGGTGGTCTCGAGCGTGAAGCCGTCGGCGGCCACGGGCCGTGCGGCGTTCGCGGCGATGAGCTCCGGGGTGCGGGGGAGTGATCCGGCGGTGGTGGCCTGGATGCGGTCGGTGTTCTCGAAGGGCATGCGCTGCCTTCCTCTCGATGGGTGCGGACTGTCGGGAGTCGGGGGCCGCGCGCGAGGCTTCGCGGTGCGCTGCAGTGCCACTCTGCCACGAGGGATCGGGCCCGTTACGTTGCGCGACTGTGGCTTCGTGCGGACGTCGAACGACAGGGTCGATGTCGTACGACACCGACTCGGTCGCCTGTTGCGTGCGCGGACGGTTGCAGGCGCGTGCGAACGACAAGGTCGATGTCGGACGACGTCGACGGTGTCGTTCCGCATCGACCCCGCCACCGCCCGCCCCGGCCCCCGCGCGACCCGCGCCCGCCGCGCCCCGCCGCCCGCACGGCGACACGATCGTCGCGCCACCGGGCCACGAGTCGTACGGTCGACCCATGAGCACGACGACCCCGACGAGCGACACCACCACGACGCACCCGACCACCCCGGCCGCACCGACCTTCGCCGAAGCGTGGACCACGTGGCACGACGACCACGAGCAGGCCCGGGCGAGCGAGCACGGGTTCCTCGCGATCACGAGCATCCGCTGGCTCACCGCCACGCCGGAACGGTTCGAGGACGCCCCGGGCAGCTGGTCGACGGACGAGGACGGCCCGGTGGTCGCACTGGCCGACGGCGAGACGATCGAGGTCGACGGGCAGCCGGTCACCGGGACGCACCGGTTCGGCCCGCTGCCGGAGCGCTCGAGCACGAACGTGGTGTGGCACGACGGCGACGAGACCGTGGTGATCGAGGTCGCACGGCGCGGCGGCAGTGACCTGCTGCGCCCGCGGCGCCCGTCGAACCCGACCCGCGTCGAGTACCGCGGCACCCCGGCGTACGCGCCCACTGAGCGCTTCGTCGTGGCCGCGCACTTCGAGCCGTTCGACACCCCGCGCGAGGTCACCGTCGGCAGCGTCGTCGACGGCCTGCTGCACGTCTACGAGGCCCCCGGCGTCCTGACGTTCGACCTCGACGGGCCGCGGTCGCTCCTGGCGTTCAACGGGCACGCCGGCGGTCTGCACGTGCTGTTCACCGACCGCACGAGCGGGGTGACGACGTACGCGGCGAACCGGAGTCTCGACATCGCCGCACCGGATGCCGACGGTGCCACCCGCATCGACTTCAACCAGTCGACGAACCTGCCGTGCGCGTACACCCCGCACGCGACCTGCCCGCTGCCACCCGCCGAGAACCGGCTCGACGTGGCGATCGAGGCGGGCGAGCAACTGCCCGCAGCCTGACCGCGGAGCACGCACCGCCTGCGGAGCAGGCACGGCCCCGGGCGCGCACCGACGCAGCCGACCCGTCCACGAGAATGGGGGAGCCATGCCACGACCCACCTCCCGCATCCCGCTCAACACCCTCGCCGTCCCGTTCGGCCTCGCCGGCTTCGCCGAGACGTGGTCGTACGCCGCCCCCGTGCTGCACCTGCCCGCCGTGGTGCCGCAGGTGTTCTGGGCGATCGCGGCCGTCGCGTGGGTGTGGCTGCTCGGTGCGCACGCCGTCCGGGGCGCACGCGTCAGCGAACGGCTCGTCGACCAGCTCCGCCACCCGGCGCAGGGACCGATCGCCGCGCTCGTGCCCGCGACCGCGATGCTGCTCGGCGTCGACCTCGCGCGGTTCGCCCCCGTCGCCGGGCAGGTCCTGGTACTCGTCGCCGTGGCCACCGCGGCCGGGTTCGCCGCCTGGCTGCTGAGCACCTGGTTCGAGGGCCGGCTCGCCCTGGAGTCCGTGCACGGCGGCTACCTGCTGCCGACCGTCGCCGCGGCCCTGGTCGCCTCGGTCGCCACGCACGAGGTCGGCGTCGGCTGGTTGTCCTGGCCGGCCCTCGGCGTCGGCGTGTTCTTCTGGGGCGTCATGACCGGCCTGCTGCTCATCCGGTTGGCGTTCCGACCGGCGCTGCCGGGGCCGCTCGTGCCGACGATGGCGATCCTGGTCGCGCCGCCGGCGGTCGCCACCCTTTCGGTGTTCGCCCTCACCGACGGCGCTGTGACCCTGCCCGTGCAGGCCATCGCGGGGCTCGGGGTCCTGATGGTGCTCGTGCAGCTGGCCCTGCTGCCGCGGTACGTCCGCCTGGCGTTCTCGCTCGGGTTCTGGTCGTTCGTGTTCCCGGCCGCCGCGGTCGCCACCGCCGCGGTGGAGTGGTTCCGGGCACTCGCGCTGCCGTCCGCCTGGATCCCCACCACCGCGTTGCTGGCGCTGCTGAGCGTGCTCGTCGCGGTCGTCGGTGCCCGCTCGATCGGCCTCGCCGTGCACCACCTGCTCGGGCAGGCCGAGCGGACCCTGCACGACGCCGACGACGAGGACGCCGCCCCCGGCCCCGTGACGGGCGCGACGCGCGTGGTCTGACGAGTGAGGCGGTCGGGCCGCGCAGGCGGCGGACGGGAGGCTCGTGGCGGCCCCGCCCCGCGCCTCCCGTCAGGTCGCGGGGACGCGTCTCCAGCCGCTGGTCGCCCGCCAGGCGGGCGCGTCGAAGCGGAAGACGCTGCCCATGCCGGGCTGGTCGAGCGCGCGCGTGATCGGGACGCCGCGCAGGTGGGCCAGGAGCAGCGCGCCGACCGCGCCGTGCGACACGATCGTGACGTCGCCGGTGGCGCAGTGCCGGCGGACGGCCGCGACGATGCGCTCCTGGGCGTCGATCGCCCGCTCCCAGCCGCGGACCGACTGCTCGGGCTCGGCGAAGAACGCGTCGACGACGGCCTCGAACTCGGACGGCGGCAGGTAGCCGGTCGCGCTCCGGTCGATCTCGCCCAGCAGCGGGTCGTGCTCGACCGACAGCCCGACGGCGCTGGCGAGCAGGTCGGCGGTCTCGACGGCCTTGCGCTCGGTGCTCGAGACGATCCGCCGGGAGCCCGGCGTCCATGCGAGCCGGTGTGCGGCGGCGGCCCGGACGCATCCCTCGGACGACAGCCCCCACGACTCGATCGGGACCGCGGGGTCGACCACCACTTCAGCGTGGGTCAGGAACGACGAGACCATCCGGCGATCCTCGCACGGTGCGAGGCGCGCCCGGCCCCGTCTGGTGCGAGGTTGCCCACTCCGTGCCCGGTCTGTTCCGACGCACCGAGTGGACAACCTCGCACCGAGCGACGCCCCGCCGCCCGCCTCGCCGCGCGTCACACGGCGACACCGTCGGTCACGTTCCGCAACACCGCTTCGTCGCCCGGCCGAACCGTCCTAGCGTCGCCCCATGACCGTGCCCGACCGCATCACCCTCGTCACCGCGCTGCAGGGCGCCGGCTGGCACCCCGCCGCCTGGCGCGCCGCAGGCCCGGCAGCGCAACGGCTCACGAGCCTCCGGCACTGGCGCGACGTCGTCGTCGAGCAGGACCGGCTCGGTGTCGACGCCGTCACCCTCGAGGACTCGTTCACCGCCGGCCCCACCGACCCCGACGGCGACCTCGACACGTCGACCGTCGTCGGCCGCCTCGACGCCCTCCTGGTCGCGAACGCGGTCGCCCCGGCGACCCGCGCGATCGGTCTCGTGCCGACCGTCTCGGTCACGCACACCGAACCGTTCCACGTCGCCACGGGCCTCCAGACCCTCGACCACGTCTCGCTGGGGCGGGCCGGATGGCGGATCCAGGTGAGTCCGACGACCCGCGAGGCCGCCCTGTTCGGCCGCCGCCCCGGCGGCGACGACGCGGCCACGGTGTTCGCCGAGGCCCGCGAGGCCGCCGAGGTCGTCGCCCGCCTCTGGGACAGCTGGGACGACGACGCGATCATCCGCGACGTCACGACCGGCCGCTTCATCGACCGCGACCGCATCCACAACGCGGCGTTCTCCGGCTCGTTCGTGTCGGTGCACGGCGCGTCGATCGTGCCGCGGTCGCCGCAGGGGCGCCCGCCGGTGTTCGCGCTCGCGCACCGCGCCGACGCGGCGGCGTTCGCGGTGGACGCCGCGGACGTCGTGCTGGTCACGCCCGGCTTCGACGGCCGGGAGGCACGGGACACGCTGGCGCTCGTCCGTGACGCCGAGCAGGCGGCCGGGTCCGACCTCGGTCGTCCGGTCCTCGCGGACCTCGCGGTGCTCATCGGGTCGTCGCCGGCAGCCGCCGCCGACGAGCTCGCCGCGCTCGACGCGGCAGCGGGCGCCCCGTACGCCGTCGGCTCGGGGTCGGACACGTCCGTCCTCGCGACGACGGTGCCGGACCTGGTGACCCGGATCGCGGACCTGCGGGCCCTCGGGTACGCCGGCGTGCGGCTCCGTCCGCTGCGCATCCCGATCGACTCGACCGCCATCGCGCGGCAGCTCGTCCCCGCCCTCGTCACCGCGGGGCTCCGTGCTGACGTGGCGTCCCGTCCCACCGCCGACCTGCGCACGCGGCTCGGCATCACGCCGGCGGTCAGCCGGTACGCGCGTCCTGCCGTCACCGGTGCCGGTGTCGGTTCCGGTGTCGGTTCCGGTGTCGGTTCCGTCTCCTCGGGGGTCTCAGCATGAGCGCCAAGCGTCAGGTCCACCTCGCCGCCCACTTCCCGGGCGTCAACAACACCACGGTCTGGAGCGACGACCGCGCCGAGAGCCAGATCGCGTTCTCGTCGTTCGAGCACTTCGCCCGGAACGCCGAGCGGGGGTGCTTCGACTTCCTGTTCCTCGCCGAGGGGCTGCGGTTGCGCGAGCAGAAGGGACGCATCCACGACCTCGACGTCGTCGGGCGCCCGAACACGCTCGCGATCCTCGCCGCGCTGGCCGGCGTCACCGACCACATCGGGCTCGTCGGCACGCTGCAGACGACCTTCAACGAGCCCGTCGAACTGGCGAAGCAGCTCGCCACGCTCGACCACCTGACCGACGGGCGCGCCGGGTGGAACGTCGTGACGAGCTCGGACGCATTCCACGGTGCGAACTTCCGCCGCGGCGGGTTCCTCGACCACGCCGACCGGTACACGCGAGCCGCCGAGTTCGTGGAGCTGTCCCGCGAGCTCTGGGACTCGTGGGAGTCGGACGCGATCGTGGCGAACGGGTCGGGCACCGCCGGGGCGCTGGCCGCCGGCGTGTTCGCCGACCGCTCCCGCATCCACGACGTCGACCACCACGGCCCGCAGTTCGACGTGACCGGCACGTTCCCGGTCCCGCGCAGCCCCCAGCGGCACCCCGTGGTCGTGCAGGCCGGCGACTCCGACGAGGGCCGCGACCTCGCCGCCGGGCACGCCGAGGTGATCTTCTCGCTGCACACCGAGTTCGAGGACGCGCAGGCGTTCCACCGCGACGTGACCGAGCGACTCGAACGGGTCGGCCGGTCGAAGGACGAGCTGCTGATCCTGCCCGGCGCGACCTTCGTGCTCGGCGACACGGCGGACGAGGCCGAGGAGCGTTCCCGGGCGATCCGCCGCGCCCAGGTCAGCCCGGCGACGGCGATCGCGTTCCTCGAGCAGGTGTGGAACCGTGACCTGTCGTCGTACGACGTCGACGGGCCGTTGCCCTCCGTCGACCCGGACCTCGAGGGCGCCGACATCACCCGTGGCCGCGTCCGCCACACCCGCGACGTCCCCGCGCTGGTGCAGTCGTGGCGCGACCTCGCCGCGGCCGAACACCTGTCGATCCGTGACCTGGTCATCCGCGCCTCGACCCGTGGCGGCTTCGTCGGCACGCCCGCGCACATCGCCGCCGAGATCGACCGGTACGTGCAGGAGCGCGCCACCGACGGCTTCGTCGTCGTTCCGCACACCAACCCGTACGGGCTCGACGAGTTCGTCGACCGGGTCGTCCCGCTGCTGCAGGAGCGCGGCGTGTACCGCCAGTCGTACGACGAGGGCGCCACGCTCCGGCAGACGCTCGACCTGCCCGGACGGGTCCTCGACCGGCAGCGGGTCCTCGCATGAGCCGCGTCCCGCTCTCCGTCCTCGACCTCGTCCCGGTGAGCAGCGGGTCGACCCCGGCCCAGGCTCTGGCGAACACGGTCGACCTGGCCGTCGCCGCGGAACGTGCCGGGTACGCCCGCTACTGGCTCGCCGAGCACCACCTCAACCCCGGTGTCGCCGGCAGCGCGCCGACCGTCGTCATCGGTGCGGTCGCCGCAGCCACCTCGACCATCCGGGTCGGCAGCGCCGCGACCCTGGTCGGCAACACCCGCGGGCTGCAGATCGCCGAGACCTTCGGCACGCTCGCCGCGCTGTACGGGCCGCGCATCGACCTCGGGCTCGGCCGCTCAGGAGCACCAGCACCCGGCACCCCGAAGCCGCCGTCGCTCGCCCCGCGGACCGACCAGGTCGTCGACGGCCTGCTCGTCCCCGCACCGTTCGAGTTCCGCATCGCGCCGGGCAGCCGGTTCGCGCTGCAGGGTGAACTGCTCGGCCGGGTGCCGGGCGACGTCGACCGGTTCGCGGGCGAACTCGACCTGATCCGCGGCCTGTTCGCGGGCACGTGGTCGCGGGACGGTGCGGTGATCGAGGCCCCGCCGGCCGCGAGCGCCGCCGTCGAGCTGTGGATCCACGGCTCCACCGGCGGCGAGAGTGCCCGGATCGCCGGCGCGCTCGGCCTGCCCTACGGCGCGAACTACCACACGTCCCCGGGCACGGTCCTGGCTTCGGTGCAGGCCTACCGCGACGCGTTCCGCCCGGGCGTGCTCGACGCCCCGCACGTCATCGTGTCGGCCGACGTGCTCGTGGCGCCGACCGCGGCCGAGGCGGACCAGCTCGGGCTCGGGTACGCCCAGTGGGTGCACTCGATCCGCTCCGGCGTCGGGGCGATCGAGTACCCCACCCCGGACCAGGCTCGGGAGCTGCGGCTCCCCGCCGAGGCCGAGGCGTCCGTGGCGGACCGGCTCGCGACCCGGTTCGTCGGCGACCCGGTACACGTCGCGGAACGCCTCGAGACGCTCCGGCGGGTCACGGGAGCGGACGAGTTGCTCGTCACGACGATCGCGCACGACCACGACGCCCGCGTGCGCTCCTACGAGCTGCTCGCCGCGGAGTGGGCGCGGCGCGCCGACCTGCGGGAGCCGGCGGCCGCCGCGCGCTGACCGACGCGGAACGACTCCGTCGCTGTCGTCCGACAGCGACGGAGTCGTTCGTGCGCGCAGCGCACGGTGCGGAACCGGCCACGGGGTGCGGAACCGGACACGGGGTGCGGACCCGCGCACGGGGTGCGGACCCGCGCACGGGGTGCGGAACCGGCCACGGGGTGCGGAACCGGGCACGGAACGGCCTGGAGGCACGGTGCCAGGCCGCCACGGGCCTCCCGTCCGCACCGTGGTGGCGTCGCGGACCCGTCCCGTGTTCCGGGGCGAGCACAGCTCGAGTGGTGCGTCCCGAGCGACATCGTCGCAGTCGTACGACGTCGACATCGTCGTTCCTGCTCGTCCGCGAAAGCCCGCGCCGACCCCCGCCCCCCCGCACGTACGACACCCCCGCGACCACGATGGCCACGGGGGTGTCACGGCACGCCTCAGCTGTTGTCGAGCGGCAGACCCTCGGGGTTCACCTCGGACGTCTTCACGGCCTCGTTCGACAGGTTGTAGGCCGCGAGCCACTTCGCGTAGGTGCCGTCCTCGATCAGCTCGTTGATCGCCGCCGCGACGGGCTTCGCGATCCCGCTGCCCTGCCTCGTCGTCGCGGCGATGAGCCCCTGCAGTGACGAGCCGGCGCCGGAGTACGTGCCCGCGGTCTTCGTCGGCTTCGCGGTGCCCTTGCTCTGCGTGTTCTGGTACGCGATCGTCGGGTTCGGGCCGAAGTATGCGTCGATCTTGCCCGAGTCGAGCGCGAGCTTGATCGCGTTGCCGTCCGGGTAGTACTTGATCGTGAAGTCCTCGCCCTTCGCCCGGAGTTCCTTCTGCCACTCGAGCAGGATGTTCTCCTGGTTCGTGCCGGAACTCACGGACAGGGTCTTCCCGGCGAGCACGGACGGGTCGCCGTCGAAGCGCAGCGAGCTCGACGCCAGCACCTGGAACGCCAGGTTGTCCTGCCGGTACGAGGCGAAGTCGTACTTCTCCTTGCGCTCCTCGGTCACCGTGACGTTCGAGAACCCGGCGTCGTACTTGCCGCTGTCGATCCCGACGAACAGGTTGTCCCACGTGGCGTTCTGCACGTCCGCGCGCAGCCCGAGCTTCGCGGCGACGAGCCGACCGAGGTCGGGCTCGGAACCGGTGATCGTCTTCTGGTCGTCCCCGGTGAAGGCGAGCGGCGGGAACCCGGCGGGCAGGGCCCCCACGCCGATCGTGAGCTTGCCGGACTTCCGGACCGCGGCGGGGAGCGCGTCGTGCAGCTTCGTGTCCTCGGTGACCTCGACGGTCGTCTCCTTCGCCGCACCGTTCGAGGCGGCGCCGATGGTGACGGAGCCGTCGGGTGCGCCGCTCGTGTCGGCGGAAGCGCCCGCGGAGCACCCGGCGAGGGCGACGACGACGCCGGCTGCGAGGACGAGGAAGCCGGCGCGGTTGCGCCAGCGGGACGGGGTGGTCGTGGACATGGTTCTCCTTGGGGTGCGTGCGGGGATCAGGGATCAGGGATCGGGGATCAGGGGTCAGCGGACGCGGGACAGGAAGTCGCGCGTGCGGGTGTGCTGCGGGTGGTCGAGCACCTGGGCCGGCGGCCCCTGCTCGACGACCCGCCCGTGGTCGAGGAACACGACGTGGTCGGCGACCTCGCGGGCGAAGGCGATCTCGTGGGTGACGATGACGAGCGTGGTGCCCGTGTCCGCCAACCCCCGGATGACCCCGAGCACCTCGCCGACGAGCTCCGGGTCGAGCGCCGAGGTCGGTTCGTCGAGCAGGACGACCGACGGCTCGAGCGCCAGGGCCCGGGCGATCGCGACGCGCTGCTGCTGCCCGCCGGACAGCTGCCGGGGGCGGGCCGCGCCGCGGTCGCCGAGTCCGACCCGATCGAGCAGGGTCTGTGCCCGCGCCCGGGCCGTGGCGACGGGGACCCCGGCGGCGATCGGCCCCTCGGCGACGTTCTCGAGCGCGGTGAGGTGCGGGAACAGGTTGAAGTGCTGGAACACGAACCCGATCCGGGCACGCTGCCGCAGGATGTGCCGCTCGGGCAGCTCCTTCCAGCGGGGGACCCCGTCGCGGCCGGTGCGCAGGCGGACGCCGATGGGCTCGTCGCCGACGGTGACGACCCCGCGGTCGAGCGGTTCGAGGTGGTTGATCGCCCGGAGCAGCGTGGACTTGCCGGAACCGGAGGGGCCGAGGACGACGGTCACGCTGCCCGACGGCAGCGACAGGTCGATGCCGTCGATGACGACGCTGTCCCCGAACGCCTTGACGGCTCCGTGGATGGCGATGGCGGCGCTCATCAGATGCTCCTGTCGTCGACGGTGGAAGCAGACCCGGACGCGACCGCGCGCTCGGCGGCGGCTGCCTGTGTGCGGCGACCCGCGCCTCCAGGCCGTCCCGGACCACGTCCGGGCCCACCGCCCCGCAGCGCGCTCCGCACCCGCTGCCACGGTGTCGGCGGCAGCGCACGGACCGACCCGCGGGCCGTCCAGCGCTCGACGTAGTACTGCGCGATCGAGACCGCGCTGGTGAGCACGAGGTACCAGATGGTGGCGACGACGAGCAGCGGGATGATGTCGCCCGGGTACGTGCTCGACAGGTTCTGCACCACGCCGAACAGGTCGAGCAGCGACACGTAGAACAGCAGCGACGAGGCCTTCAGCAGGCCGACGACCTGGTTCACGAACGCCGGGACGATCGACCGCAGCGCCTGCGGCATGATCACCCGCAGGAACTGCCGGCGACGGGGGAGCCCGAGCGCCTGCGCGGCCTCGTGCTGCCCGTGGTCGACGGCGAGCACCCCGGCTCGGACGATCTCGGACGCGTAGGCGATCTCACTGAGGCTCAGCCCGATGACCCCGATCGCCAGGTCGCCGAGCAGGTTCGCGGTCGGCACCTCGAACTGCGGCCCGAAGGGGATCCCGATGCCGATGGTCGGGTACAGCGACCCGAGGTTGTACAGGAAGACGAGCACCAGGATGAGCGGCACCGACCGGAACAGCCACACGTACCCCCACGCCAGCCCGGACAGCACCGGGTTGTGCGACAGCCGGGCGATGGCCGCCAGGATCCCGCCGGCGAAGCTGATCACGGCGCTCAGCGCGGTGGCGGTGAGGGTCAGCTGCAGGCCGGTCAGCACCGCCGGACTGAACAGCCACTTGCCGACGGCGGGCCAACCCCACTGCTCGTTCGTGAACAGCGTCTCGCCGAAGTTCAGCAGCACGACGAGCACGAGGGCCGCGGCGATCCACCGCAGCGGGTGCCGCAACGGCACGACGGAACGGTCGAGTGCGGCGTGTCCGGCAGCGTCGATGGTCGCGGTCTCCGGCCTGGAGGCGCGGCTCGCCCCGGTCGTCCGGCCCGCGTCGTCGACGCTGGTCGCCTCCCACTGCGGGGCCCTGGTGGTGTCGGTCATGTCGCGACCGTAGGAGGGCCGGACGCCGCCGACAACGCCTCGAGCAACACCCCGCCACGCGGCGCAACACCCGGCCATCCGGCGCAACGCGGCGTCACAGAACGGTGTCCTGCGTGACGTTCCGTGACGGCCGACGGAGCGCTACCGTTGCGCCATGACAGCGCATCGTGTGACCGCCCCGGTGCCCCCGGCGGACGGCACCAAGGTGAAGGGTCCGGCGTCGTACTTCCCGAGCATCGAGGCGACGTACGGGCGCCCGGTGCAGGAGTGGCTCGACCTGGTCGCCGACCGGCTCGACGACCACCAGCACATGGAGGTCGTCGGGTGGCTCAAGGCCGAGCACGGCCTCGGGCACGGGCATGCGAACGCCCTGGTCGCCTACGTGAAGCAGGCGCTGGCCTCCTGAGCGGTCGCGTCGCTCGCCTGTGGTTCGGCGGGTGTCGGTCGCGGTGCGTGGTGCGGCGGGTGTCGGTGGTCGTTCCTAGCGTGGGGGCGTGGCCGAACCCGTCGATGCGTGGTGGCGCCGCCGACAGTGGTCGCGCGGCGAAGCGGTGCCGTACGCCGTCGGACAGTTCCGCGCCGACTGGGCGTCGTACCCTGTGCTCATCCGGCAGTACCACCCCGACTGGAACCACGGCGTCGTCCTGACCCAGGTCCCCCCGGCGGCCGAGGTCCTGCTCACCTGGGAGTGCGACGTCGGGCACGTCTTCGTCGCGACCCCGTCCGAACAGCGGTCCCGCCCGGGCCGTGAACGCCGCCGCTCCGTCTGGTGCCCCGAGTGTGCGGTGCAGGCCCAGCCGCAGCGGTGGCCGGTGCTGCCGTCGGACTGGCCGCAGGCCGTGCCGGTGCCGCAGCGGGTCGTCCGGAGCGCCGGACGACAGACGCTGCCCGCGGCTCCGGCGCGCGGGGTCCCGGCCGGAGCCGTCGCGTCGAGCCGTTCCCGGTCCCGTCGGCCCGTCGCCGGGTCGGCCGGGTCGGCCGGTGGGGCGCCACGGCGGAGCGCCCAGTCCGTTCCCCGCACGATCTGCCCGAAGACCCCGCGGCTGCCGTCGGGTGAGTCGTTCACGAGCGCCTGCGCCCCGGCGACGGCCTCGGCGGTCGAGGCCGAACTCCGGGGCATGCTGTCCGAGCGGTTCGCGTTCACGTACGACCACTCCGCGATCCGGCTCGACCGCCCGTTCTTCGACCACGTCGAGGCCTGGCCGGACATCATCCTGCCCGAGCTCCGCGTCGCCATCGAGTACGACTCCACCGGTCGGCACGGCCTCGAGCACGTCGGCCCGCGGCAGGAGACCGACCGGAAGAAGGACCGCGCCGTCCGCGCCGTGGGGTGGGAGGTCGTCCGCATCCGCACCGGGCGGCTCCCCGCGCTCGGCCCGCACGACCTCCAGGTGTCGGGGATCTCCGGCCGGACCGTCGACCGGCTGGCGGACACCCTGCGCGAGCTCCGGGGCGCGCTGTTCGTCGACGCGTACGCCCGGTGACGCCGTCGATCGGGGTACACGCGCGACCCGGCGGGGTACGGCCCGGCTGGGAGCGGTCACGAGCGACGGGTAGGTATACAGGGTGACCACCGTCTTCTGTCTCCACGCCCTCGGCGCGAGTTCCGAGGAGTTCGCGCTGCTGCGCGCCGAACTCCTCGGCGACCTCGACCTGATCGGCATCGACCTGCCCGGCTTCGGCCGCAGCCCGTCGTCGTCCGGCACCACCGTCGAGGAGATGGCCGTCCTGGTGGAGCGCGCGATCGGGGCGAGTGGCTCGACGGAGTGGATGCTCCTCGGACACTCGATGGGTGGCAAGGTCGCCACGGTGGTGGCCGACCGCACGATCTCCGGCGCGAACGGCCTGTTCGGACTGCGGGCCGTGCTGCTCCTCGCCGCGTCCCCGCTCGCTCCGGAGCCGATGGACGACGACCGCCGCTGGACGATGCTCTCGTGGGCTGCCGGCGGCCCGATCTCCGTCGAGGACGCCGAGGAGTTCGTCGCCGCCAACACCGCGTCGCCCCTGGCGCCCGCACTGCACAGCGCCGCGGTGCAGGACGTCGAGCGGACCGACCCCGCCGCCTGGACGGACTGGCTCTCCCGCGGCAGCCGCGAGGACTGGTCGGACGCCGCACCGAACCCGGTGCCGGCCCTGGTGCTCGCCGGCGCCGAGGACGGCGACCTCGATGCCGATGCCCAGCGCCGCCTGACCCTGCCGCACTGGCCGAACAGCGAGCTCCACGTCGTCGACGGCGCCGCCCACCTGCTGCCCTGGGAACAGCCCGAGGCCGTGGCCGAGCGCATCCGCGACTTCTGGCAGCGCCGGGTCACGGGGTCGCCGGTCGTCCCCGTGGAACACGCCCGCGTGATCGCCTCGCCGCGGGTCAGCGCCCGGACCCGCGGGCTGCTGGCCCAGCGGGCCCTGCCCGACGACCCGGCCGCCGCACCCCACGCGCTCACGCCGACGCAGCTGGACACCCTGCGCGCCGTCGCCCGGATCGTCGTCCCGCAGCCCGGCACCGACCAGGTCGACCTGGCACTGCGGGTCGACGCGCAGCTCGCCGCCGGGCTCGGCGACGGCTGGCGGCCGGACGGCCTGCCGGTGGACGCCGAGGCCTACCGCGCCGCGCTCGACGTCCTCGCCGCACCGGCCCGCGACGGCGTGCTCGACCAGGCCCTCGAGTCCGTGGCCGTCGGGCGCTACCGCGCCGACGGTGACCTCGACGCCGAGCAGCTGCGCGCGTGGTTCGAGGACGCCAGCGTCGACCTCGTGAAGCACTGGCTCGCACACCCCGCCACCATGGCCGCCATCGACTTCGACGGGTACGCGAACGGCGGTGACGGCGTCCGCAAGCAGGGCTTCCAGCTGCTCGCGGCGGGCGAGCGCGAGGCCTGGGAACCCGAGGCCCCCGCCGACCCCGGCACCGCCACCACGATCGACACCGCACCGACGACCGGAGCTGCACGATGAGACTCGACGGACAACGCACGTACGGCACGGACGACGTCGTCGACGTGGTGGTGGTCGGCACCGGGGCCGGGGGAGCACCGCTCCTCGCATCGCTGGCCCGCCGGGGCCTGACGGTCGTCGCGCTCGAGGCCGGCCGCAACACCGAGCCGGGTGACCACGTGCCGGACGAGGTCGCCGCCCCCGGTGACATCAACTGGATGGACGAACGGCTGAGCGGCGGCGGAGCCCCCACGGCCTTCGGCCCGAACAACAGCGGCACGGGCGTCGGCGGGTCGACGCTGCACTGGGGCGCGTTCACCCCGCGGCCGAGCGAGCACGACCTGCGGCTGCGGACCGAGAGCGGCGCGGGACAGGACTGGCCGATCAGCCACGCCGAGCTCACCGGCTGGATCGAGCAGGTCGAGCACGACGTCGGCGTCGCCGGCCCCGAGCACTACCCGTGGGACCCGTCCCGCCGCTACCGGATGCGCCCGCCGGCCCGGAACGCCTCGTCGGACATGATGATGCGCGGCACCGCGGCCGCCGGGATCACCGCGACCGACGCCCCGGTCGGCCTGACCACCGAGGACCGGCACCAGGAGCACCACGGGCTGCGCCAGGCCTGCGTGTCCTGCGGCTCCTGCCACCAGGGCTGCCGCAACGGCTCGAAGGTGTCGATGGACACGACCTACCTGCCCGCCGCCGTGGCGTTCGGTGCGGAGATCCGTCCGGAGTCCTTCGTGCACGGCATCGAGCTCGACGCGGCGGGACGGGTCGAGGCGGTCCTGTACACCGCCGGCGGCCGCGAGCACCGTCAGCGCTGCCGGACCCTCGTCCTCGCCGCGGGTGGTGTCGAGACGCCGCGGTTGCTGCTGCACACCGGCGTCGCGAACGGCAGCGGACAGGTCGGCCGGAACTTCACCGCGCACGGAGCCACCCAGGTGTGGGCGCGGTTCGACGAGTCGATGCGCTCGTACCGCGGGTACCCGTCGTCGATCATCACCGAGGACTTCGTCCGACCGGCGGACGCCGACTTCGCCGGCGGCTACCTCATCCAGAGCCTGGGCGTGCAGCCGCAGACCTTCGCGACCTCGCTGGTCCGGGGCGGCGGACTCCGCGGTGCCGAGCTCGTCCGGGCGCTGCAGGACTACCCGTTCTCGGCCGGCGTCGGCATCAACGCCGAGTGCCTGCCGTACGACGACAACCGCCTCGAACTGACCGACGAACTCGACGAGCACGGCGTCCCGCGTGCCCGGGTCTCGTTCACCCCGGGCTCGAACGAAGAGGCGATCCGCCGCCACGCGGTCCGCACGATGACGACCATCGTCGAGGCTGCCGGTGGCCAGGACGTCCGGGTGCTCGAACGCACGGCGCACACCATCGGCACCGCGCGGATGGGCACGGACCGCGAGACCTCCGTCGTCGACCAGGACGGCCGCTCGTGGGACGTCCCGAACCTGTGGATCGCCGACAACTCGGTGTTCCCGAGCGCGGTCATCGCCAACCCGGCGCTGACGATCATGGCGCTCTCGCTCCGCACCGCCGACCGCATGCTGCAGGCCGCCTGAGCAGGCGCGCCGACAGCTCCGTCGCGCGTCAGCCGCGCAGCGCGAGCGCCTCGCTCGTCCACCGGCCGTGCAGGTCCCACGGGTCGTCGACCCCGGCGGCGACGATGTCCACGTGGGCCAGGAGTTCCGGCGTCACGCGGAACCACTCGGTACCCGGGTACCGACTGGCGGCGAAGGCGGTGTGCCGTCGGCGTTCGAGGGTCCGGTCACCGCGCTCGAACGCCAGCAGGTCCTGGTGCGGGATCGCCGCGAGCCGCTGCCGGGGGTTCATCGTGGTGCCGATCTTGATGCGGTCGCCGAAGTCGTCGCGCATCCGCAGGTAGTAGACGACGTCGACCCGAGGGGGAGCGAGGTCGCCGTCCGGCACGTCGCCCCACCGCCACTCGCACCGGGCACACACCATGCCCGAGAGGTACCGCACCCCGATCCGCGAACCGCACGCCGGGCACGGGCCGGGCAGGGCGTCCTCGACGCCGGGGTGTTCGGCCGCGAGGTCGGCGACGAACGCGACGTGCGCGCCGCACAGGGGGACGCCCGCGAGCCCGTCCGCGAGCACGCCTGCGCAACCCGGCACGCAGCACGAGGAGGTGACCATGCGCCGAACGCTAGCCCGACCCACCGACGTGCCCCGGGCCTCCCGGCTGCTCCGCGCGCTGTGCGTACCAGGCGTACCTGGTCGAACCGGGCGTACCTGGTCGAACCGGGCGTACCTGGTCGAACCGGGCGTACCTGGTCGAACCGGGCGTACTTGGTCGAACCGGGCGTACCTGGTCCGTTCTTCCGACCAGGTATGCCCGTTCCCACCAGCCATCGCGCCCGTTTTGGGAAGGAACGGGCGTACCTGCGGGAACCGGGCGCCCCGCACGTCGGTCGATCCGGGTGTACCGACCGAGAACGCGCGTACTGGGTCGAATCGGGCGTACCTGGTCGGTTCTTTCGACAAGGTATGCCCGTTCCCACCAGCCATCGCGCCTGTTCTGGGAAAGATCGGGCGTACCTGCGAGAACTGGGCCTCCCGGCCGCCGGGCGTACCGACCGGGAACTGGGCCTCCCGGCCGCCGGGCGTACCGACCGAGAACGGGCGTACCTGGTCGAACCGGGCGTACCTGGTCGAATCGGGCGTACCTGGTCGGTTCTTCCGACCAGGTACGCCCGTTCCCACAAGCCATCGCGCCCGTTCTGGGAAAGAACAGACACGCAGGCCCGCCGTCAGTCGGTGAAGATCACCCCGACGGGCTCGCGCTTCTCCTCCTGGAACTCGTCCTCACCACGACCGAGCGCCCAGTACGCCGACAACGACATCTCGCGCTTCTCCAGCCCCCAGTCGTCCTGCAGCAGCCGACGGATCGCCTTCATCGCGGTCCGCTCGCCGTGCGCGAAGACCTGGACCGGCCGGGAGGCACGCGGCAGCCTGCGGGCCGTCTCCAGCAGGAGCGTGCCCGGCTGGGCGCCGGTGGCGTCCCGGTGCAGCCACCGCAGGTCGACCCCGGCCGGGTGCCGGATGTCCTGCTCGTCCGCGGGCCCGGCCACCTCGACCAGGGCGACCCCGGTGGCGGAGTCGGGCATCGACTCGAGTGCTGCGCCGATCGCGGGCAGGGCGCTGTCGTCACCGAGCAGCACGTGCGTGACGGCCGGGTCCGTGGTGGGCGCGTAGCCACCACCGGGCCCGGACAGGGCGAGTCGATCGCCCGGCTGCGCGGACGCTGCCCAGGGACCGGCGAGGCCCTCGTCGCCGTGCACGACGAAGTCGATCGCGATGGTCCGCGTGGTGTGGTCGACCGCGCGCACCGTGTAGGTGCGGCGGGCCGGGCGGTCGTGCTTCGGCAGGGTCTCGCGCAGGGCCTCGAGGTCGTACGGCGGCACGAGTCCGAGCGACGGCTTCGCGAGCAGGAGCTTGACGTACTTGTCGGTCGAGCCGAGTCGGTCGGGGTCGGCCTGGGCGACGAAGTCCTCGAAGGCCGAGCCGCCCAGGTGCACGCGCACCATGTGGGGCGAGAGCCGTTCGGTGCGGTCGACGACGAAGACGTGCTGGGGGCGTTTGGGTTTCGAGCTCATCGTGGGGGAGCTTCCTCTCGCGGGTTCGGCGCCACCTGGGTGATCCCTGCTTGACGCGCGCATCACTAAGGTTAGCCTTACCTCATGGACTCGACCGTCATCCCGTTCTCCGAGCTGCTGCGGCGTCGCACGCGGCGCTCGCACGGCGCCTCGGCCACGAGCGGCTTCATGCAGGACCTGCTCGGCGGCGACTGCGACGTCGCCGACTACGCGGACCTGCTCGGACAGTACGCCTTCGTGTACGACGCGCTCGAGCGGGCGGCGGAACGCATGGCCGACCACCCCGTTGCGGCGCCGTTCGTCACCGCGCAGCTCACCCGGATGCCGGCGATCCGTGCCGACCTCGAGTACCTGATCGGCCCGGACTGGTCCGAGCTGGTGTGCCCGCTGCCCGCGACGACCGCGTACGTGCGACGCCTCAACGAGGTCGCGGCGGAGTGGCCCGGCGGCTTCGTGGCGCACCACTACACGCGGTACCTCGGCGACGTGTCCGGCGGGCACGTGATCGGGCAGGTGCTGGCCGAGCGGTTCGGGTTCGACACGAACGGCGTCCTCTTCTACATCTTCGACCAGGTCGCCGACCCGAGCGACTTCGAGCACACCTACCGCGCCCAGCTCGACGCCGCGCCCTGGACGGCCGAGGAGCAGGAGCGGGTGATCGCCGAGGTCGAGCTCGCCTACGAGCTCAACCGTGGGCTGCTCGCCGGCCTCGATGCCCGCCGTGCTCCGCTCCGTCAGGAGCCGGGCAGCGCCTCCGTGCCCGCCTGATCCAGCGGCGGAAGGACCGAAGCCCGGCCGCGCGCGGGACCGCCCGGCCCCGCGCGGACCCTGCCCCGCGTCCGTCCGGACGGTCGACGTCATGCGCCCCCGGGTGCCGATACGCTGCTGGGACCCGGGACCAGCCTCCCGGACGACCCGGAAAGGACTCCATGACGGCGATCGACGGATCTGCACGCCACGAGCGCGCGCGGGACGACGTCAGCGGTGCGGTCGACAGTGACCTGCGCGCCGACGTCCGGTACCTCGGCAACCTCCTCGGCCGGGTGCTGCGGGAGAACGGGGGCGACGAACTGCTCCACGACGTGGAGTCGTTGCGCGCCGCCGTGATCGACGCCTACGAGGGCGACCACGCCGAGGGCGCAGCGCGTGCCCAGGCGATCGTCTCGGGCATGTCGGCCGAACGCGCCGAGGCCGTGGCGCAGGCGTTCACCACCTACTTCCACCTGACGAACCTGGCCGAGGAGCACCACCGCGTGCGGGTCCTCCGGCAGCGCGGTGACGACGGTGGGGTGGCCGGCGACTCGTTCCCCGCCACCTACGCCGAGCTCGTCGCCGAGGTCGGCGAGGCCGAGGCCGCCGAGCGCCTCCGCACCCTGCGGTTCCACCCGGTGCTGACGGCCCACCCGACCGAGGCCCGCCGCCGCGCGGTCACCACGGGTGTCCGCCGCATCACGGACCTCATCGACGAGCGCGACCGCGCCCGGAACGCGACGGCCCGCGCCGAGAACGAGCGCCGCCTGCTCGAGGAGATCACGACCCTCCTGCGCACCTCGCCGCTCCGCACCACCCGGCCGACCCCGCTCGACGAGGTCCGCACCGCGATGAGCGTGTTCGACCAGACCCTGTTCGAGATCGTCCCGCAGGTGTACCGCCTGCTCGACGACCGGCTGCAGGGCGACGACGCCGGCCGTGCATCCGTGATCGCCCCCGCGTTCGTGCGGTTCGGCACCTGGATCGGCGGCGACCGCGACGGCAACCCGCACGTGACGGCCGACGTCACCCGCCAGGCCGCCGAGATCGCGGCGGAGCACATCCTGCTCGGCCTCGCCCGCGCGACCACCCGCATCGGCAGCGCCCTGACGCTCGACGCGAGCGACACCCCCGCCGACGCCGGCCTCACCGCCCTCGTCGCCGCGCAGGAGTCCCTCGACCCGGGCATCGCCGAGCGCATCGGCGTCCGCGCACCGAACGAAACGCACCGCCGCGCGCTCCTGTTCGTCGCCGCGCGCATCGACGCCACCCGGACCGGCACCACACCGCTGGCCTACGACGGCCCGGAGGCGCTGCTGGCCGACCTCCGCACGATCCAGGCGTCGCTCATCGCCGCCGGCGCGATCCGCCCGGCCAACGGCGAGCTGCAGAACCTGATCTGGCAGGTCGAGACCTTCGGGTTCCACCTGGCCGAGCTCGAGGTCCGCCAGCACTCCCAGGTCCACCGCACGGCCCTGGCCGAGATCCGCGCCGGTGGCGAACTCAGCGAGACCACCGAAGAGGTCCTCGCCGTCTTCCGCACGATCGCCGAGCTGCAGTCCCGCTACGGCGTGCGCGCGGCGAACCGGTACATCGTCTCCTTCACGCAGTCTCCGGCGGACCTGGCGAACGTGCACGAACTCGCGGTCGCCGCGCTCGGGTCGGCCGAGGCCGCGCCGGTGCTCGACGTCATCCCGCTGTTCGAGACCTTCGCCGACCTGCACGCCAGCGTCGACATCCTCGACGAGGCCGTCCGCACCGAGGCCTTCCAACGACGCCTCGCCGCGACCCGCCGTCGGCTCGAGGTCATGCTCGGCTACTCGGACTCGTCGAAGGACGTCGGCCCGGTGTCCGCGAACCTGGCGCTGTACGACGCCCAGGCCCGCATCGCCGACTGGGCCCGCGACAACGACATCGAGCTGACCCTGTTCCACGGCCGGGGCGGTTCGCTCGGCCGGGGCGGCGGTCCCGCCAACGAGGCCGTCCTCGCCCAGCCGCCGGGATCGATCGACGGCCGGCTCAAGCTCACCGAGCAGGGCGAGGTCATCTTCGCCCAGTACGGCGACCAGGACATCGCCGCCCGCCACCTCGAGCAGATGGCCTCGGCGACGCTGTTCGCGTCGACGCCGTCGAACGAGGCGCGGACCGCCGCCGCGGCCGCCCGGTTCGCCGACCTCGCCCAGCAGCTCGACGACGTCTCGCGCGTCGCGTTCTACGACCTGGTCAAGGCCGACGGCTTCGCGCCCTGGTTCGCCCGGGTCACCCCCATGGAGGAGATCGGCCTGCTGCCCCTCGGCTCCCGCCCGGCCCGTCGTGGCCTGTCGGTGGAGTCGCTGGAGGACCTCCGCGCCATCCCGTGGGTGTTCTCGTGGACGCAGGCGCGCATCAACCTCG